>Ga0210384_10000089_pt1 | contig 135182 bp, 125 predicted proteins | sample IncBWH2MmetaG_FD_160574 | JGI IMG/M metagenome (GOLD analysis project Ga0210384, IMG submission 160574) | Forest soil microbial communities from Barre Woods Harvard Forest LTER site, Petersham, Massachusetts, United States - Inc-BW-H-2-M | ecosystem: Environmental > Terrestrial > Soil >...
AACGGAGGATGCCGGAATGAGTATCCGCGTAAGTCTTCAAGAGCAGTACCAGCGTGCCTCTGACGATGAGTTGCGACGCCTGGCTGAGGATTACAACGATCTTATGCCTGACGCCCAGCAGGCGCTATTCGCGGAACTACAGGCGCGCGGGTTGCGCGGGCACATCGATACGGCGCGCTCGGTTGAGGCCGAAGCTGCCCTCCGGGCGGCTGGACCGAAGTACTTCGTGGTTACCGATGCGGGCGAAAAGATGCCGGGCTCTTTTCAGGTTTTGGCTCCGCGGGGACCTCTCCGGTTTCCAGATTCGTGCCCTGGTTGCGGCAAACCTGCGGATAAGAAATGCCCGGTTGTGGCCACCCATCTTTCTGCGTCCAAGTTCAACCGCCTGGAAACTCTGATGTACCAGGTCCCCCATTGCGCCGCGTGCGCTCGAAACACGACCCGCAGCGGTATGCTGACCGCGCTTGTGTTGATCGCAGCGCTGGCGGCGCTGGCGGTGCCTCTGAGCCTCTGGCTGGGCCTTCCTGCGGCTTTGGGCATTCTGTTAACCGCCTTGCTCGTGATCATCGGCATTCGCAGGGGCCGCGCCCCGGTTGCAGCTCCGGAGGGTATCTTTCTGCTCGACTACGATGAGAGCAGTATTTCGTTTGTGTTCAAGAGTCGGGTTTATGCCGAAAGATTCTGCGAAATAAACCTGCAGTCCATCAGCATCGCGAGCTGACGACCGACGCTCGCCCAATATCAAACCCTCACCCGAGCCAGCCGAGCCACTTATTTGCCCTGCCTGTCAGACCTTAAAATCGCTCAGGAGAATTCCGATGACAATTTTTGATCCAGCTCGCGGCAGAGTTATTGATGGTGGCGGAGGCCATGGCGGAGGCTTTCTTCGCCTGATCGGCCTGGGAATCGCTGCATTCCTGCTCGTAATCCTGCTACTCAGTTCCATAACCCGCGTGGGCACTGGCCACGTGGGTGTCCTTACCCTCTTTGGCAAGGTTCAAACCGGCGAGATCTTGGGCGAAGGCATTCACCTCATCAACCCGCTGAAGACCAACAACGAACTTTCGATTCAGACGCAGACTCTGAAGGAATCGGCCAGCGTCCCTTCGAGCGAGGGCCTGATGATGAGCCTGGATACTTCGCTCATCTATCACCTGAACCCCGACCGCGCCGCAGAAGTCTTTCAGAAGATTGGGGCGGATTACGAGACCGTCGTGGTCGAGCCGACGCTACGGTCCGCTATCCGCGAGGCCACCGCTTCACACACCGCGAACGCCCTTTATACCGGCGAACGCGAGATGGTGGCCAAACAGATCCTGGACCAAATCACCACGGAACTCAACGCACGCGGCATCACCGTGGAAAATGTTCTGCTGCGCGACATTCAGCTGCCGGCCACGCTCAAAGCGGCGATCGAAGCCAAGCAGCAGGCCGAGCAGGAGTCCCTGGCCATGAACTTCCGCCTGCAAAAAGAAACGCAGGAGGCGCAGCGCAAGCGGATTGAAGCCGCCGGCGTGCGCGACTTCCAGCAGATTGTGGCGCAGGGCATTACGCCGTCGCTGCTGGAATGGAAGGGAATCGAAGCCACGGAAAACCTGGCTAAGAGCCCGAATTCCAAGGTGGTGGTGATCGGCAACAACAAGAACGGTCTGCCGCTGATTTTGGGTCAGTAGCCAGGCGCGGTTATTAAGAGCAAAAGGATACTGCTAAAAAAGCTTGTCATTCCGACCGGAGCCGGAGCGGAAGCGACGGCGCGGTGGAGCAACCTGTCGCGGTGATGCATGTGGGGACAGCCGCTCTCGGCCGTCCGTCGCCCGCCGGGCGACGGTTTTTGTCGGCGCTGCTACCATGAATCCGTGCAGCCGCTGCTTGAAGTTCGCCATCTGAACATCGCATTCCCCGCGCAGCAGACAAACGCCGCTGCCCTGCGGGCAGGCGGACAGCCGGGGGGGGCTGTCCCCACAAAAACCGTTTGCGCCGTCCGCGACCTGAGTTTTTCGATCGCTCCGAGTGAGGTTCTCGGCCTGGTCGGCGAATCCGGCTCCGGCAAGTCGATTACGTCCTTGGCAATCATGCGCCTGCTGCCTCCGCAGGCCCGAGTCTCTGGAGAAATCTTCTTCGCAGAAAACGGGACGGGGCCGCGCAATCTGCCCGCACTCAATGACGACGGCATGCGCCAGTTGCGGGGCTCGCGCATCGCGATGATTTTTCAGGAACCGATGACCGCGCTGAACCCAGTCATGCGCGTGGGAGATCAGATCGCGGAAGCTGTGGTCGCACACAATGCCATTTCGAAACATGACGCCTGGCAGCGCGCGGTCGACGCCATGAACGACGTTGCCATCCCCGAGGCCGCGGGCCGTGCCCGAGATTATCCGCACCAACTCTCGGGCGGGATGCGCCAGCGCATCATGATCGCCATGGCCATCGTGAACCGCCCGCAGTTGCTGATCGCCGACGAGCCGACCACGGCGCTTGACGTCACCATCCAGGCGCAGATTCTCGAGCTGCTGACGGAACTGCGCACCAAGTTCGGACTGGCCATGCTTTTCATTTCTCACGACCTGGCGGTAGTTTCGCAGATCGCCGACCGCGTCGCCGTGATGTACTCCGGCAGCCTAGTGGAGCTGGGCGCGAGGCAAGACATCTTCAAGGCCCCGGCGCATCCCTATACACGCGGACTGCTGCACGCAGTGCCTGATCTCAAGACGGATCGGGGCAAACCACTGCAGACAATTGAAGGTACGGTTCCGGCGCTGCATGCTATGCCGTCGGGGTGCGCTTTCGAGCCGCGCTGTGAATTTCGCGTAGCTGAGTGCGCAAGCGACTTTCCGGCGTTGATCGAGGTTGCTGCAGGTCACTGGGCCAGATGCCCAGTCGTCAACTCTTAGAGGACGCGTTCGACCTGATCGCGATGCAGCCACATAATCAGGAACATCAATGCGAGCAGGACAAAGTGTGCCGCGAATCCATAGTAAGAGTATTTTCCCAGCCAGGGTTGAACGAAGTAGACGGCGCCCCCTTTGAATTGGATAGGGTATGAGTGAGCGGCGTCCGGCCGAATTGGCGACCGGGGAACTGCGAAAAACGCCACAACCTGTCCCGCGAAATTGATACCGAACAAGGTGACGAGCACCTTGAAGGAGGCAGGCGCCTTCCCCTTGAATTGCCATCTCATGGCCCGGATTCTACAGGAGGATCAAGCTTCCCGGCGCGCGGGAATGTTCTGTTCAGTCTATAATCGGCAGTTTGTCCGGTGATTCGTGCGCATACTGCTGCTAAGCGACATCCACGCCAATCTCGAGGCTCTCGATGCGACCCTGGCTGGCGCTCCGCCATTTGACGAAGTGGTGAACCTCGGCGACATCGTGGGCTACGGCGCCAGTCCGAACGAAGTGGCTGAGCGTTCGCGCAAATTGGGGAAGACTTTCGTGCGCGGCAATCATGACAAGGCCGCCACCGGCGTGATGGATCTCGACGAGTTCAACGCCATGGCCGCCGCTGCGGCCATCTGGACGCGCAACGAATTGACGCCCGAAAATCTCGACTGGCTGCGCGCCCTGCCGCAAGGGCCCGTTTCGTTGCCGGATTTCCCCCACGTGCAGTTAGTTCACGGCTCGCCCAACGATGAGGATGAGTACGTTGTTTCCCTCGGAGACGCGCTGGCGCCGCTGATCACGTTGACGACTCCCTTGACTTTTTTTGGTCACACGCATCTGCAGGGCGGCTTTTTTGCCAACGGATCCTCGGCCGACGGGTTCCGTCCGGAGTACCGGACCGTCGGTCAAGCCGAATCGGTGCCGCTGCAATTGAAAGCGGCCACGCGGTATTTAATTAATCCCGGCTCCGTCGGGCAGCCTCGCGACGGCGACTGGCGCGCGGCATTCGCGCTGTTTGACACGGATGCGCAGGTGGTTCACTTCCACCGCACGCCCTACAATCTGAAAGAAGCACAGGATCGTATCTTCGCCGCAAAACTTCCTCCGCGCCTGGCCACGCGGCTCGCCGCGGGACGCTAACGCCCCCGAGCAGTAATAGCCGTTTGTCATCCTGAGCGAAGCGAAGGACCTATTCAGTTTGCTGATGCAACCCTTGCCGACGCTTCCCAATCTCCCGTTGTAAACTCGAACTATGTACTCCTCCCGCAGCGCTGGAACCAAACCGCTTTTCGAATCCCGCGAGAATCCTCCCGAACATTATCTGATCGCGCACAGTGACGGCGGCGCGCGGGGCAATCCCGGGCCTGCCGGGTTTGGCGTGGTGATCAAGGACGAATCCGGCCGCAAGGTCGCCGCGCTCAGCGAGTATCTCGGTCACCAGACGAACAACTTCGCGGAATATCAGGGACTGATTGCCGCGCTCGAATATGCGATCGAGCATGGCCCCAAGGCGCTGAAGCTGATCAGTGATTCGGAGTTGCTGGTGCGGCAGATCAAGGGCATCTACAAGGTGAAGAACGCGACCCTGCAAGACCTGCACGGGCGCGCCAAGGAATTAATTGCACAGCTGGACTGGTTCTCGATCGGACATGCTTTTCGCGAGCAGAATCAGGAGGCCGACCGTCTGGCGAATGAGGCTATGGACAAGGGCATGGGGCGCGGCGTGGCTCATGTTGCCGCGGCGGCCTCGCCCGCGAGGGTTTCAATCCAGCCGCAGCAGGAATTGGAGGGCATCGTGCGCGACGGCAGGGTGGAATTGGTGAACGGCACTCTGCCCGAGGGCACGCGAGTGCAGGTGCGCGTGAAGAAGTGAGCGGCGAGAGCGGAACCTCAGGGGCTGAAGCCCAGCTTTAATGCGGCCTTTAGCGGCACGACTTAAAGTCGTGCCCTTCCCAAACCTGCCCTCAAACGCTGTTCGTAGTATCGCTCTGGGCTATTCACTCCGCGGCCGACGTATGGTCGTGGATGATCTTCCAGCCGTCGGGAAATTTGCGGAAGATCAGGGTGAACAGGCCGTGGGGAGTTTTGCCGTCGGGCATGGTCAGGTGCCATGCGCCGCGGACGAAGGCTGCCTCCGGTCCCAGCATCTCGACGTGCAGGGCGGAGAATTCCAGCGTGCCCATCTCGTGGCCGGGGCTGGCATACTTCGCCGTATAGCGGTCTAGCGTGGCCTGCCAGCCGCTGGTCTGTTTGGCGCCGGAGAAGAAAGTCAGGTCCGCGGAATTCCAGTAGCCGGCCATGAAGGCATCGAGATCGTGATGGTTCCAGGCGTCCTGCTGGGTATGGAGGACGTGTTCGACGGCGGACTTGGGATCGTCCGGTTCCGCGTTGTTCCGGGATGCGAGCGCGGCGGCGACCGCGATCAGGATCAGGGCAATTGGCAGGCTTCTAAGAGTGTTCTTGGGCATCAGGGCCTCCGAACATTTGTGATGGCGGCGCGGTAAGAAACGCCGGCGTTATTTCGCGATCTACGACTGCGCGGGCGAGACGCCCCCGCTACAGCCGGCGGGACGCCGGCGCTACTTTAATGCGCTTCTTCTGTGGCTGGGGCTGCATCCGGGGTGTCTACTTTCTGCGCTGCGTGCTGAGTCAGAGGAGGCGGCTGGAAATCGCCTGCATCTTTTCCTGCCATCGCGACCGTCATGAAGTTCATCCAGATGGGCAGGGCTGCGTGGGCTCCGGTTTCTTTTGCGCCCAAGGATTTTTTCTCGTCGTAACCAACCCAGACTCCGCAGGTCATAGTGGGAGAGAACCCTACGAACCACGCGTCGGTGAAGTCGTTGGTTGTGCCGGTCTTGCCTGCTACCGGAAAGGCCAGCTTGGCGGCGGCGACTCCCGTGCCGTGGAGAACAACTTCCCGCAGCATCGATGTCATGATGCGCGCCGTGCGTTCGCTGATCACATCTTTCACGTCGGGAAAGTCTTCTTCCAGCACCCGGCCTTCGTAGTCGGTGACGCGCGTGATGTAGCGCGGGATCACGCGCACCCCGTCGTTGGGAAATACGCTATAGGCGGAGGTCTGCTCGATCAGCGCAATCTCCGCTGAGCCCAGCGCCACCGGCAAGTACGGGGGCAGCTTCGAGGTGACGCCGAAGCGGCCGGCGTAGTCGATCACGCTCTTGATGCCGACCTTGTTGGCCAGTTTTAGCGCCGGGATGTTGCGCGATTGCGCCAGGGCACGACGCAGCGTGATGATGCCTTCAAATTTTTCGTCGTAGTTGTGCGGAGTGTAAGGCCCCGAAGAAGTTTCGAAGCTGATGGGCTCATCCAGAATCGTATCGTCGGGACTGGCGCCGCCGTCGATGACGGTGGTGTAGACATAGGGCTTGAATGAGGACCCGACCTGCCGCATGGCCTGAGTGACGCGGTCAAATTTCGATTCATTGAAATCGCGGCCGCCGACCATCGCTTTGATTCCGCCGGTGGCGTTGTCGATGGCCAGCAACGCGCCCTGGGCTCCGGAGTCCTGCTCGAGGCTGACGTGCGCCGCGCCGTTGGCGCCGATCGCGAGAATCCTGACGTAGCAGATGTCCCCGGCTTTGAGAATGTTCGCCAGCTTCTGCTGCGTCCAGGCGACGTCGGGTTGCCCGAGAGCCGCGGTGTAGCGTCCAAACTTTACGGTGGCAATTCCAGTTCCTGAGGCGGTGACCAGCGCGTGGATGTAGCCGTTCACCTCGGGCTCGTCGTCCCAGTCCGGGTGAACGAACTTATCGAGAACCGCACCTTCGGCCACTACATTTTCGAGATGCCCCTTCCAGCCATGGCGCCGTTCATAAGCGGCCAGGCCGTCGAGCACGGCCTGATTCGCGGCCTTCTGCAGGTCGACATCGAGCGTGGTGTAAACCTTCAAGCCGCCTTCGTGCACCTGGTCCGCACCGTACTTGTTTTCGAGATAGCGCCGAATCTCCTCCACAAAATAAGGAGCGAGCGAATTCGGATCGTGCGCGAGACGCAGGACCAGCGGGGCGGAGCGGGCGTCGGCCGCTTGCGCGGCTGTGATCTTGCCATCCTCCAGCATGGCATTGATGACCAGATTCCGCCGCTTCTGCGCGCGGTCGGGATGGTTGATGGGCGAATACAGGCTCGGACCCTTCGGCAACCCCGCGAGCAAAGCGGCTTCTTCCAGAGTGAGTTGTTTCGCAGGCTTGCTGAAGTAGAACTCCGACGCGGCCTCGAAGCCGTAGACGCCGTGGCCCAGAGCAATCTGGTTCGCATACAGAGTGAAGATCTGCGACTTGGTGAAGCGCCGCTCGATCTGGATGGCGAGCATCGCCTCCTGCACTTTGCGCTGCCAGCGGCGGTCGGGCGACAGGAAAAGATTGCGCGCGAGCTGCATGGTCAGGGTCGAGGCGCCCTGCACCTTGCCTCCCGATTCGATGTCCCGGTAGGCCGCTCCCATGATGCGAAAGAAATTAATGCCGGAGTGCCGCTCGAAATCCTTGTCTTCGATCGAGATCAGGGCATCGCGCAACACCGGGGGAAAATCGTCGTAGCTCGACACCACACGCCGTTGCAGCGCGAAGGAGCCAATCACGCGCCCGTGATCGTCGTAGAGTTCGGTGATCGAACTGGGGCGGTAGGCCTCGAGAGCGTCGACCTGCGGGAGGTCGGTGGTGTAAACCAGCAGCAGGCCGGAAGTCGCGCCCACCAGAACCGCAATAAGAACGAGCAGGCCGAACAGCACGCGGCCCACGAGCTTGCGCCCGCCGATTTGCACCTCGGGCAGATGTTCGTAGAGAGACTTCATCGGACTCGAGAATCAGGAGTCGAGGTCAGGATAGCATTTTCGCGGAGCTTTCCTCGTTGAGCGGTTCGCCGGCACAAAAGAAATCGCGCGCCCTGGGGCGCGCGATGAATTCTTTTGGGCGCGAGAAGCAGATTCCTCGGTTGCCATCGCTTTCGCTCCGGCTGCCCTCGGAATGACAAAATGCTTCTGGCTGGACCGTCTCTTCAGTACTCTAGCTGGCCGGCTTCAGTGCTCTAGCTGGTTGGCCGTTCCGCACTCTGGCGGGCCAGGCCTTCAGCACTCTAGGTGGCGCGGCTCTTCAGGACTTCCACGGCTTTGTTTAACTGATCATCCACCGTGGGCTTGGGTTTGGCTTCCTGATCGGGAGTGGCGGAAGTGTCTTCGTCGTCCGGAGCCACCGAATCGTCGGAGTTGTCGGCCACCAGCACGTTGGGCGTGATTGCTGTGTCCTGAATGGCTTTCCCGCTGGGCGAATAGTATTTCGCGACCGAAAGAATCAGCGCTCCACCATCGGGCAGATCAATCGTCTTCTGCACCGAGCCGTCGCCGAAAGTTTTATCGCCGACAACGTCACCGCGCGCGTTCTCCAGAAGCGCGGCCGCAACGATCTCGGCCGGGCCCGACGTTCCCCGGTTTACCAGCACAGCGACGGGAAGAGACGTGATCGCTTTCGAAGGATCGGCGTTGAACGCCTCTCGGGGAAATTTCTGCCCTTGCAGGTAAGTGATGGTTCCGTGATTGAGGAACAGGTTCGCAGCAGCGACGCCCTCACTCTCGTCTCCCTCGGCGCAGTTGCGAACGTCGAGCAGAATCTTCTTCGCGCCCGATTTCTCGAGCGACTTGATCTTCGCGGCAATCTCCTGCGTCTTGCCCTTGGTCAGGGCTTCGACTTTCACATAGCCGATGCCGTCGTCCATCATCTTGTCGGTCACCGGAGGGATGCTTACAACGTCGCGCGTGATCGAAACTTTCTGCGGTTCGGCCTTGCGGGCGCGGACCACCGCAACGTTCAGCGTGGAACCCGGGGCCCCGGCCAGCAGGTTGCGAATTTCGGGCAGCGACATTTCCCGCGTGCTTTGCCCTTCAATCGATTCGAAAATGTCAGTCTGCTCAATCCCGGCTTTCTCGGCAGGCGATCCCGGCAACACGGCGACCACCGCCGCGTAACCGAAGCGCTTCGACACTACCGCGCCAATGCCGCCTTTGGATTCTGCCTTGTGGGTCTTGAATGCCTTGTAGGCATCGGCGGACATATAGCTGGAGTTGGAATCGAGCGACTCCAGAAGTCCATGCAGCGCGCCGTCCGTCACCTTGGGAATGTTCGGCTCTTCGACGTACTCACTGCGTACGCGCGAGAGCACTTCACTGTAAACCTGCAGTTGACGGTAAGAGCCGTCGTTGGAGGAGGCGTGCACGCCTCCCATCGAACCCACGACGACGAACAGTAATACGGCAAAGGAGGTGACGAGAATCGCTGCTTTGGTTTTCATGGACATCTGTTTTGATCTTCTTCTGGAAGGAACTGCTTCCTGGTGAAACTCTGGCTATTATATCTCTCTAGATGCGGATTTCGATCCCCGGGGTGCTCGATTTGAGCCTCTTCGGTAATCTGGGGCGGAAGGGCTCATGCAACAGACGGGCGAAACTGTGGTCGGTCAACCGCCTTCGTTTCGGCGTGGAATTGAGGACCCAGCCGGTCCTCGCCGTCTCCAACAAAACAAATGACTTAATTTCAGGGCGCAGGCTGAAAGCTAACCGTCAGATTAGTCTGGACCGAGACCTGCCGTCCGTTCATGACATAGGGCTTGAACTTCCATTGCTTCACGCCGTCGATGGCGTTGCGCGCAAAGGCCAGCGACCCTTGCAGGAACTTGGCGTCTTGCACGGTGCCGTCGCGGCCAATCAGAGCCTGCAGGATTACTGTGCCCTGCTGGCCCTTGGCGCTGGCGGGATAGGTGAGGGCGGGTTGGTCGGTCAGCAGCGCTCGCTCCTCAGCTTCGGGAACAGCGACCGGCTCGATCGAACGCATGGCAGCTTCAGGTGCCTTGTTGCCGCTGGCATCGGGAGTCATCGAGGCCATTTGCGACTTCAAGCTCGAGGGAACATTCCCCAGAGGGGTGGCATAGTGCGGCTGCGGTTGAGGATTCCTCTGCGGCGCCGGTTGGGATGGAACGGACACTACTGGGGACGCAACCTGGGGAACTACTGCCGGTGTATCGGAATGCGGTGGCGCAGTCGTGGCGGGGGAAAGGACTACCGCCGGAACCGGCGATGCAGTCGAAACGGGAGATTCAGAAGTGCCGCCTGCTGGCGGTTCGCTGACAGGCTGGTTCGCATCAGTGGATGCGGGGGACTGCGCTCCGGAAGCTGGCGTCTGGTCGGCGGGAGTCGCGCCGGATGGGTCGTCCGGGCCCGCAGGCTGTACCGCATTGGCGCCTAAGCTATTCGGTTTCCTTACCGTCGGATCAACCACCGGCAAAACGTGAATCTGCGAAGGGTCGGTGGTGGCGTCGGGGATGTTCTCCACGACCGGCAACTTATACTCGTCTCCGGCTCGGCCGAAGTCTTCGTGGGCAGCCGGCGCCTGCTGCGTGGTGACAAGCTGCGGATTGAGCCAGGCATGTACGGTCAGCCTGCCCCGTGCCCATAACCCGGTCATCCTGGGATGCCATGGCGCCTGGGGCGCGGCCAAAATCGCGCAGCTCGCGAGGACCAGCGCTCCGATGATTGCCCGTTTGTGCCGGAATCGCGGACGGGCAGACTCCTCGGCTTCGTCTTGCTCGCCGGAAATATAGGCGAAGAGCTCAGCTTCCTTTTTGTGCTCGTGCTTCTCGTCTAACTTCGGCGTTGGCTTGGGCTCGTGCCGCTCCTCCTGGACACTTTGGACACTGGGGGGATTGGGCTTGGGCGCGGCTGCTCGCGCGACGTCGTCCCAACTCCTGGGAGGCGCAGGGGCTGCCCCTGTCGCTGGCGCTTCATCGAAACCCAGCAATTCGAGTTTCGCAGGCGCCGGCGGCGGAGAATCAGATTCTGGAATCGGGGCAGACTTGACCGCTCGCGTTTTTAGAAACCACTCCAATCCTCGGGTCTCGCCCCGCCCATGAGGTGGCGGCGCAGGTGCGGGCTCAGGCGGCGCTGCAGGGGTCAGCCCCGACTCTGCTACCGAGCCAGCCATCGGCTCTAGATCTTTGAGTCGATCGACCGGCTCGACTGCCGATGGGTGCAGCGATGCATGCACGTCAGAGTCGGTTTCGAACTGACCGCCGGGACTCGTCCCGGCGGACTGCAAGAACTCTCCTGCGCGCAAAGTTCGTTCTCTTGCCGACTCCGGAATCGTCGCTGTCGAAGTCGTCGCTGCCGAACTGGCTGAGGCGCCGGCGGCAGCCGCGTGCGCCACGGTCGCGGCCGATTCCTGCTTCGAGCGCAGCAGATCGCGCGCTGTGGTCAAGGTATCTCTGACCTGGCTGACCATCACGGGCTTGCGCAAAATCGAGTTCGCGCCGGCTTGCAGCGCCTGCGGAACGCTGGCGTCGTTACTGACGATCGCGAGAGTAAGCGGGCGCTCGGCGGCCTTGCGTTCTCGGGCTGCCGTCAGGAGCAGTCCTGCTTCCGGCTGATTGTCCCAGTCAATGATGACGATCTGAAAATTCTGGTGGGTGACTTTCTCGACCGTGGTGACCGCCTCGGAGCAGAGCTCTCCCTCCACGTCAAGACCGGCCAGCACCTGAAGAATAGGCGCAGCCGTTCCCCCGTCCGAGGAAAACAAAAGGCAGCGAAGGGCCATGCCCCTTTAGACTAGGGGCAACCAGTAACTGGGGCAAGATTACCGTGGGGGCGGAAGTCACGCCGGGGCAGAACCGCGAGTACATGTACCGCAGTGCGCGGCTGCGCTAAAATGCTCGGTCACAACCGACCCAGCGCGCCCCTGGCTCTGTGTTTCTGTGTGCCCTCTGTGGTAAACGGTTTGGTATGTGATGCTTGGCCACCGTATGCCCCTGCAAGAACATAACTACTGGCTCACCACCACCGAATTCCCCAAGGTTGACGCTGCCCGCTCTATCCCTGAGGTGGTCGATGTGGCCGTAATCGGGGCGGGTTTCACCGGACTATCCGCTGCCCGGACGCTCGCCAAACGCGGCGCGAAAGTTGCCGTGCTGGAATCCGAAACCATCGGCTGGGGCGCCAGTTCCCGCAACGGCGGCATGGTGCTGACCGGGATGAAACTGGGGGTCAACCAACTCATTTCCATGTACGGGCGCGAACTCACGCAGCGCATGTACGCCGCCTCGCTCGCGTCGATGGACTGCGTGGAACAGATCGTGCGCGAGGAAGGGATTGACTGCGACTTCGTGCGGTGCGGACATCTTGAGGTAGCCTGCAAACAGAAGCACTTCGACGACTACGCACGGCAGGCCGAAGTCATCGCCCGCGAGTTCAACCACACGCTGCGCGTGGTTCAGAAGCACGAACTGAGTTCCGAGATCGGTTCAACCATCTACTACGGAGGCATGGTCGATGAAGTCAGCGCGGGCTGCAATCCCGCGCGCTACGTCGCCGGACTCGCGCGCGCCGCCATGAAAGCGGGTGCGGAGATCTTTGAGCATGCGCGCGTCGAAACCATCCAGCGGGACTCGCGCCAGGGAGAACCGGGATGGAAGCTTGCCACGTCCCGCGGCCCGCTCTGGGCGCGTGAAGTCTTCGTCGGCACTAGCGGATACACGGGCAAAGCCACACCCGCGCTGCAGAAGAAGCTCATCCCCATTGGGTCTTTCATTATTACGACCGAAGTGCTGCCCGAAGCTCTGGCCCGCGAACTGAGCCCGCGCAACCGCATGATCTATGACTCGAAGAACTTTCTTTACTACTACCGGCTCACGCCCGACCGGCGCATGCTGTTCGGCGGGCGCGCGGCGTTCTTTCCTGAAACGACTCAGACCGTCCGCCAGAGTGCCGAGATTCTGCGCCGCGGCTTGATCGATGTTTATCCCCAACTCAGCGACGCCAAGATCGACCACGTCTGGGGAGGCACGCTCGATTTCGCGTTCGACATCATGCCGCACGCTGGGCAGATGGACGGCATGTACTATGCGGTCGGATACGCGGGACACGGCGTGGCCATGGCGACGTATCAGGGGCAGAAGATTGCGGAACTCATGGCGGGGGATAAGCCGGAGAATCCGTTCGTTGGGATACCGTTCCCGGGCGCGCCGCTCGGGTTGTACAACGGGAGGCCGTGGTTCCTGCCGCTTGCGGGGGCTTGGTATAAGTTTCTGGATTGGGTGAGCTAGATGGACGATGAAGTGCAAAAGGAAAAAGAGAAAACCTTCCTTGCTCTCGCGGAACGCTTTCGAGCTGCCGCCGATCCTGACGAGGTAAAGCGGTTGGGCGATCAGATGGGCCGGTTCGTATTCGGCGAATGAATTTCAAGAAACGGCTTCAAACTGGCGGGAGATTCGCAAAAAGACCAGAAGTCAAGAATCAATCTCTAATCTGGCTGAACTTACAATCTTACATTTCAATTTGTCATCCTGAGCGAGGCGAAGGATCTATGTAATTTGCCGCTGGTTGCACAGATCCTTCGGCTCGCAAAGAACGCGAGCCTCAGGATGACAGGCGATGTTGACTCGCCCCACGCCGGAGTACCAGGTACACCACGGGCCCCACCAGGATCGCGACGGCACCGCCGATGGTTGCGAACTTGTCACCGCCGACCAGCGCTACGATCGCCATCACCACGGGCGCGGCGACAACGTAGAGCAATCCCATGCGCCCGCCGGGAACAGTGAATGAACGTTTTAGTTCGGGGTGCGTGCGGCGCAGTTTCCACCCCGACAGCACTGTCAACACCGTCGTCGCCGAGCGCAGCCAGATGTAGACCGAGATCAGTTCGGCCAGACTTTGCCAAGCCAGCAGTGCGTAAATGGCCGCTGACACGACGATCGCCAGCCAGGGTGTGCCGTAGTGCGAGTGTTTGCGCGTCAGGGCTTGCGGGAGATATCCATCTTCCGCCATGGCGAATGGCATGCGGGTGGTGGTGAGCACGGTGCTGTTCAGCAGCGCGACGTTGGCTACCATTGCGGCCAGCGTCATCCATGTGCCTAGCCACGGCCTTCCGTGAAACGTCCCGCCGATCGCGCCAGCAGCGTCGGAAAAGAATCCGGTATGCCAGTGCTCCCAGTTGCCGGCCGACGCCAGCCCTGCCAGCGTTGGCAGAAAATACGCCGCAATCGACAGCGGCACCACCAGCGCTAATGCCCGCGGATAGGCCCGCTGGGGGTTCTCGACTTCTTCCGCCACGGTTGAGAGTTGTTCGTATCCCGAGTACAGCCACAGACCCAGCGCCAGGCCCACGCCGAATACTTTGAAGGTCGCCTGATGCGGTGGCACCAACGGCGAGAACGGATTATGGTGCCAGTGGAGCAGACCGATGACGACCATCGTCATCACCGGGATGAAGATGAAAATCTCCAGCGCGGTCGCGACCTGGCCCACCATTTCGATGCCGCGGACGTTGATCCAGGTCAGCACCGCGATCAGCCCCGCCGAGACGAGGTAGTGCTGCCACCACGTCATGTTCGGGAAGGGATATTTCAGATAATCGCTGAACAGCACGGCATAGGCGCCGCCCAGCAGAAATGACGCCGTCCAGTTCCACCAGCCGGCAAGGAATCCCCAGAAGTCGCCAAAGGCGGCACGCGTCCAGCGATAGAAGCCGCCCTCGACGGGCATGGCGGTGGTCAGTTCCGCCGATACCAGCGACACCGGGATGCACCAGAAAAGCGGCAGGATCAGCAGATAAATCAGCGTCATCCCCGGACCCGAGGTGGTGACCATGTCCTCGAGCCCGAAGGGCCCGCCTGTCGTGTAGGAAAACATGACGAAGACGAGGTAGAAGAGGCCAGCCTTGCGCAGAGTGGATTTGCCGTTGGTGGTCAATGGAGAATTGTTGATTGATGATTGTTGATTGAAACCCGCCGGGGCCCCATTTCTCGCGTTCTTTGCGAGAAGTGAGGAATTCTACGCTGCCAGAATCCCCGTCAGCGCGCCTTCCAGTTCCAGCAGCTTGCGCTTCACCTCGAGACCGCCACCGTAGCCGCAGAGCGTGCCGTCCGACGCGATCACGCGATGGCAGGGGACGACGATCGCCACCGGGTTCCGGTTGTTGGCCATGCCAACGGCGCGAAAGCCCTGAGGCCTGCCGACGGCGCGCGCGATGTCGCCGTAGGAGCGCGTCTCGCCATAGGGAATGGCCAGCAGGGCACGCCAGCACGCCAGCTGAAAATCGGTACCGCGCAGATCGAGCGCGAAGGTGAACTCGCGCCTCTTGCCCGCGAAGTATTCTTCGAGTTCGCGAACATAAGGACGCATCGCCGGCGCAGATTCCTCGAAGCGGACGCCCTTGGTCTCGGCCCGCAGATCGCGCGGGTTCGGGCGAATCGTTTGCTGCCCTGGCAGACGCGCATCAAACTCCAACGCAACCAGTTCCCGGTCGGAGGCGGCCAGAAAGAGAGGCCCGACAGGGGAGGTAAACATCGTGGAATGAAGGATTTCCATAAGAGAGCGCCTTCGAGCCCAGTCAGTGGCGCCAATAACCATAACACGGCGTAATCCAACCGGGCCGCCCAAAGGATAAACGACCGGTTGACAGAATCGCCTTTTTCGAGGAAAGTTGCACGTGCAATTCGTGTTTGGGGAAAGCTGAGCGTTGAAAAAAGCCCTTATCGTTCTTGCCGCGATTGTGCTCGCGCCGGTACTGGTGGTCAGCCTCGTAGTCCTGGCCGCCGGAGACTGGCGCACGATCGGCCAGACCGAGGCCGGCGATAAAGTGTCCGTCAGTTCCGTCCGCGTGCTCAGGAACAATCAGCGGGTCGCGCTGGTCCGCGTCGAATATAAAGATCCGGCAGAACTTCCGCAGGGCGGGCCATTTGTGGAGATGCGGGCGCGCGTGCGGTTCAATTGCTCCAGCGGCTCAGCCGCCCCCACTACGGAATGGTTCTACTCCCGCGACCATAGCGGACGCTGCGTGGTCAGCAAGAAGGCGACGCACGACGAACAGTTCGGCAAGAATCCCGAAGGCGGGTTTGTCGACCTGGTGAGCAAGAGCGTTTGCAGCCAAACCAAGTAGCCGCAGTCAGCCATAATCAACAGGCGAATCTTCGATCGCCGATGGCCCAGCCCTCCAAGTCAGCGAGCGTAATGGGGATGTTTCAACAGTTACGAGGGTTCAACGATGAGGCGTCAATTCGCTTCATCGGAACAATTGGCCAGACCCGGTTTTTTGTTGAGGCGGGTGTGTTAACGAGTGCCCAGTCTCCTGAATCAAATCCAACATAAACCGGGATCTTCCGCGCATTCAAAGGTTGAATTGCAAACTTCGTTAGCACCGCAGCGGCACCGAACATCACGGCGTAATCGAGGACGTGGTAGTCCTCAGGTCGCTCCTTGCCCGCATCGAGAGCGGTTTTCTCAACTCGTCTGAGAGCATCCTTGATGCCGTTTAAAACGCTCGATGTCAACCAACGAGACTCTGGAAAATAAACTAACGACCGATCTTCATCTGGATCTGTTCCGCTCCAACCAGAAACGTAATAGCCTTCGATATCCTGATCACCAATTACGACGTCACATAACCCAAACCACAAGAATGTAACGCCCGCTGGTAGAGGTGCTGCACGCAGCAGTCGGTCCGTCTGCTCTGTCAGCGAAATCATGTCAGAAACGATGTCGAGCCCAGCCACAGCTTCGTTTGAGCGCTGGCCAGTGATCTCCAGCACTTCGGCCCAGCAAGGAAGTGGTCGGTCCTTAGATCGGACGGCCTCAACAATCCGGTAAAACTGGGCAAGAAGTCGATCGCAATCCATCGGCGGAATTGTACTCTTCCGATCTGGGTGATGATTGTCGCTAACAGGCCATAGCACTCAGAACCCCCTGGCAGGGGGGCGTGAGTGCTATGCCGATGTTTCGCCAATTAAAAACCCATTTGCGGAGCACGCAAGACTTTTTTTTCGCGGGCGTGTCGTCTTTTTCCAGCCGTTTCCGATTTCTGTAGTAGAGGCAGAAATGCTTTGCAATTGTGGCGCCGACCAATCTGCCTTAATGTTGCGGCCCTCAGAAAATTGGGCTACCCCAAAAGCGAATGCAAGAAATGGAGGAAAACGACAATGGGCAACTACGGACGAGATGAGAACATGGCTAAGGAAGCCCTGGATCTGTTGGAGGGCAAAGCGGATGCGCTCGCGAATCGGAGCGGCCAGCCCGCGCCCGGCGATGTCGTAACCTTGATCAAGCTGTGGGAGCGGGCGACATCGATCGGGTTAGGCTACAGCGCCCACAATTTGGTCTGGTACACCTTGAACCTAAAACCCCATGACTTTGTCGGCGTCTCTCGGCGTGCGTCGCTGCTGAGCGATGCGGTTGACAATTTCACGAACAATCTGGAGAACACCACCTGGTATTACAGGGCACAAACCGCCATGGACAATCTCTTGAATGAATACCGCAAGGGCACCAGCGACGCGAATAACAGGGACTTAACGTCGCAAGTCCACTTTATGATCCGAGCGGGCCTAGATGGGCTGGCATCTGAAGAACTCTTGGACTCGGACCGCGGGCACACCAAAGGCGACTAGCGCAGCGAACTGGCGCTTCGTAACGAGATCGTTTAGCGAAGCCAAGTGTCGAACTCCTGCACCGAGGCCAACGTAGCTGGCGTCGTAGTCATCATGGTCCAAGGCAATCAGAGTTGGAGGCTGGGCTGGGGTCGGTTACCAGTGGCATTTTAATTCATCGTGACTAGTAACTGTTGTAAGCAGGCTTTAGCACCCATTCACTCGGTGGCTGCCCGGACTCTGATTTCCAAGACGACTTCCGAGCGGGCCATCATTTCTTCAGGGCGAACGCCACATACACCCCGCCTGATTTTGACTTCGGATCCTTCCCTCCGCCGGCGCCAATCACCACGAACTGCCGCCCGTCGACTTCATACGTGGCCGGAGTCGCGTTCCCGGAAAACGGCAACGTACTCTCCCAGAGCAGCGCTCCAGTTGCCTTGTCGAAGGCGCGGAATTTCTTGTCGAAATTCGTTGCGCCGATGAACACCAGCCCCCCGGCGGTTACTACCGGCCCGCCGTAGTTCTCGGTGCCCGTGGTTTTCTGGCCCTTCGCCGCCAATTCCGGATACTCGCCCAACGGAATCTTCCACACATACTCCCCGGTGTTGAGATTGATGGCGTTCAGCGTTCCCCAAGGCGGCGCAACGGCTGGATATGACTCGGGATCGAGAAATTTGTGGTATCCGGTGAAGTGATATTTCATGGCCGGCGGCGCGGGTTCGGAACTCGCCACTTCTTTCTCTGGCTTCTCTGACTTTGCGTCTGACTTGCCCCCGCTCATCACATACGAGAGCAACCCGTACCACTGATCGCTGTCGTTCTCCAGGTTGGCAAAACCGGGCATTCGGCCTTTGCCGTTCTTGATGGCTGCCGCGACGTCCGCCGCGGGCATGCGGCTGGCCACGCCCACCAGCGACGGAATCGCCGGCGGCGATCCCGCCATCTTCTCACCGTGGCAGACGGCACACTGATTCAGGTACAGCGCCTTGGGAGTGTTCTCGGAGGTATTCTCGGCCAGCGCTCCCGTCCAGGCCACGTCGTTGGCGTTGACGTAGAGAATTCCGGTTTGCGGATCAGCTGCCGCACCGCCCCACTCAGCACCGCCGTCGAATCCGGGGAAGATCACCGTATCTTTATCTCTTCCCACGCTGAACGGAACGAACTGCCCTTCACTGCGAAAGCTGCGGAACTTCTCCAGCGCCCACTGATGCACCTCGGGCGTGCGCTCGCTGAGAAGATTTTCCGTCAGCAGTTGCCGCGCAAAGGGCGCGGGCTTGGCAGGCAGGCATTGTTGTTGAGCCGCTACTTCTCCCGGCACATCGCTGGGCGGATAGTTGCGGCACTCGATAGGAAACAGCGGCCTACCGTTCGTCCGGTCAAACAGGAAGACGAAGCCCTGCTTGGTGGTCTGCGCGACCGCGTCGATCTTCTTGCCGTCGCGTTCGACGGTCAAAAGTACGGGGGGCGCGGGAAAATCGCGGTCCCACAGATCGTGCTTCACGCCCTGAAAGTGCCAGAGGCGCTCACCAGTCCCGGCATTCAATGCGATCAGGCAGTTGGCGAACAGATCGTCGCCGACGCGGTCCGCTCCGTAGAAATCGAATGCCGCCGAACCAGTAGGGACAAACAGGATCCCGCGAGCGATGTCCACCGTCATCCCTGCCCAGTTGTTGGCGGCTCCGCTCGTCTTCCACGCATCCTTCGGCCACGTGTCGTAGCCAAATTCGCCAGGATGCGGAATGGTATGAAACGACCAGCGCAGTTTCCCGCTGCGCACGTCATACGCCCGCACATCGCCGGGAGACGCGGGCAGCGTCTCGGCCTCGCGTCCGCCCACGATCATGAGGTCTTTGTAGATCACGGCGGGGCTGGTCATGTAGATCGACTGCGCCGGCGGGTCGCGCCCTAAATCCTCGCGCAGGTCGATGCGGCCATCTTTCCCGAAACTCGGAATTGGCTTGCCGGTCGAGGCATCGAGGGCATAGACGAAGTTCATCACACCGACCAGAATCTTTTTTTCTTTTCCATCGGACCAGTAAGCCAGCCCGCGATCGGGTTGCGTTCCCTTGAGCCCGGAGTCGAACTTCCACAACAATTGTCCAGTCGCGGCATTCAGGGCAAACACTTTCTGCGACGGCGTGAGCCCGTATAAAACTCCATCTACTACGATCGGGCTGGTTTGCAGCCCGCCGGACTCCCCGGTGTCGAACGTCCACGCGACCGCTAGTTGCCGCACGTTGCTGCGATTGATCTGTTGTAGAGAGGAGAAGTGATTGTTCTCGGCCGTGCCGCCGTATACGGGCCAGTCCGCCGTATTCTTTTTCGCGGGTTCGCTGGCTGCGTGGGAGTGCTTCCCGTCCATCGGTCCTGCAATCGCGCCCACACCGGCCGCAAAGATGAGTGCCGCAGAAATTGCCGCGAATCGCATATGCCTCCCGAAGGCTTCGGTGCCTCCCTGATTGCTGCCGAGCTGACTGTTCTCGAAGACTCAGCCCGCTGATTCTAGAACAAGACCACGGCGTTCCGCCGCGAGGAGTCTTTGGTAGTGGCTCAATTTGAATTTCTCCACGACCTCCGCGGGGGTTCGCTGCGCGCTTTGCGGTTAGAGTCTGTTTTCGTCCCTGCGTACGTCAAAAGACTTGAACCGCGAAGTACGCGAAGAAGAGCCGCAGAGATCGCAGAGAAAACCAAATTGGAGCTACTGCCCAAGTTTTTTCACGCTCGTGGCACCTCCGTAACCTTCCGACTACTTCCACGCCTCTGGCTTTCCGCTTATGCTGATATAGAGAAGTCGGCGGACGGCGCGACCGATTTCAACCTACCTGCGTATGGATTCACTTCGACTTTATGGGCTGGTTGCGGCGGGCGGCGCGGCGTTGCTCGGCGCGTACACCTTCCTGCGGCGCAAGCCCAAGACGCCCGACCAACTCGAGCGCGAGCGACGGGCATGGCTGGAAGTCACTGGCCGCATCACCGACGGCACCGTGATCGATGTGCAGGAACTGGCAGTCACGAACAACCATCACGCCGCCATCATGCTGATCTACAAATACGACGTGGCCGGCGTTTCCTACGAATGTTCGCAGGACGTCACCTACCTGCGGCACTGGATCAACTTGCATTCCTGCCGGCTGGGGCTGCACACTTCGGTGAAGTACGATCCGCAGAATCCCGGAAATTCCCTGGTCGTCTCGGAAAACTGGATGGGCTTGCGCCAGTAAGCATCGCGGGAGGATCATATCCGCGAGGCCAACATGGGCAGCTTTTGGCAGGACCTTCGCTACGCGGGGCGACAGCTCGGCAAGAATCCCGGCGTCACGGTCATCATGGTGTTCACGCTCGCGCTGGGGATCGGCGCGACGACGGCGATCTTCAGCGTGGTGTATGGAGTGTTGCTGCGTCCGCTGCCGTACTCCGGCGCGGATCGCATCATGGCGATCTCCGAGGTGAACTCCGACGGCAGGCCTTCGCGCCTCGCCGATCCGAATTTTGACGACTTCCGCGAGCAGAGCCACAGCTTTCAATCCCTCGCGAAGTACTCGGCCTACCCGGTTTCCATCTCCGGAAGCTCGCAGCCGACGCGCACGACCGTAGCCGCGGTGACCCCGGAGTTTCTCACGGTATTCCGTGTGGAGCCGATCATGGGCCGCGATTTTACGGCGGGTGATAACCAGAAGGGAGCGGCGCCGGTCGCGCTCGTGAGCTATGGCTACTGGAGGCAGAATCTCGGATCGGCGCAGGATCTTTCTCAAGCGCATCTGAAAATTAACAACGCGGTCTACTCGGTGATTGGCGTGCTGCCTGCGGGATTCCGATTTCCGGACGATGTGGACGTGTGGTGCGCCGCCGATATCGAGGGCGAGAATCCCAGCCGCACTTCGCACAATTATTCCGGCGTGGGCCGGTTGAAAGATGGCGTCAGCGTCGAGCAGGCGCGCGGAGATATCAGCGCCATTGCGCGCAGGATCTACCAGACGAATGAAAAGTCCGATTACCTGCTCCGCGATGGAACCGTGGTCCCGCTGCAGGATTCAATTACAAGCACGGTGCGGTCGCCGCTGCTCATTCTTCTTAGCGCGGTCGGATTCTTATTGCTCGTGGCTTGTGCCAACGTGGCAAACCTGCTGCTGGCTCAAGCGTCGGTGCGGGAGCGAGAGCTTGCGATTCGCGGCGCGCTCGGTGCCGCGCGCAGCCGCCTGGTGCGCCAATTCTTGACCGAGGCACTCTTGCTGTCGTTGATCGGCGGGGCGGTGGGCGTGCTGGCGGCGCTGTGGGGTGTCGCCGGGCTGGTGGCACTGGCTCCGGAACAATTACCGCGGCTGGACAGCGTTTCCGTAAGCGTCCCGGTACTGCTGTTTGCGTTTTTGCTGTGCACTGGGGTGGCAGCCGGGCTTGGCGCGTTCACCGCGGCGCGGGCCACGCGAGTCGACTTAAGGAAGGGACTGGTCGAGGGCGGGCGCGGGCAGGCCGGATCGCAAGGGAGCCAGCGCGTGGGGCGGGCGATTGTGGCGGCGCAGATCGCCATCACGCTGGTGCTGGTGATCGGCGCGGGTTTGCTGGGACGCAGCTTGATGAAAGTGCTGGAGGTGAATCCGGGATTCCGCGTAGAGAAAATCGTGGCGATGGACGTCTCACTGCCGTGGGTGCAGGATCCCAAAGCGAAGGCGGCCCAGGGAATTTTCTTTTCGAACTTGCTGGACCGGCTCAAGGAAATTCCCGGCGTGCGAGGCGCGGGAGCGGCAAGCGCACTGCCACTGACCGGCGGACTGCCCGACGGAATGTTTTTGCTGATGACGCAGAATGAAGTTCCTAAATCGATGGACGGCTTCGAGGCCCTGTTCCAGCAGAAAGCACGGCTTGGCTCTGCGGATTTTTGTGTCGCGACCGACGGATATTTCCGGGTACTGGGTATTCCGCTGATCCGCGGACGGATGTTCGACGAGCGCGACGGTGCAACCGCGCCGCACGTGGCCGTGATCAGCGAATCGCTGGCGCACGATCGCTGGCGGCATCAAGACCCGATCGGACACACCATTGAATTTGGAAATATGGACGGCGACCAGCGCCTGCTGACGATTGTCGGAATTGTCGGCGACACGCACGAATACGGTCTCGACGAGCCAGCGCGGCCGACGGTCTATGTAAATCTGTTTCAGCGGCCACGGGCGGAGATGACGGTCACCATGCTGAGCGACGCGGACACGCGCCTGGTCAGTTCGGCCGCGCGCGGAATTTTGCGGGAGCTCAATCCGGAGGTTCCAGCGAAGTTCCAGACGTTTCAGCAAGTCTATTCCGCGTCGCTGGGCTCGCGAAAATTCAACGTAATCCTGATCGGATTCTTCGGAATCACGGCGCTGCTGCTGGCGGCTGCCGGAGTGTTTGGCGTGATGGCGTATTCGGTGAGCCGGCGCACGCGCGAATTCGGATTGCGCGTCGCGCTAGGCGCCACTTCGGGTGACGTGCTGCGGATGGTTCTAGGACAGGGGATGCGCACTATCCTGATCGGTATAGCGTTTGGAATCGTGGGATCGTTTGCGCTGACGCGGGCGGTGTCGTCGCTGTTGTTCGGAGTGACGGCAACCGATCCGGTCACATTCGCGGGAGTGACGCTTTCTCTGATCGCAGTGGCGTTGCTGGCCTGTTACATTCCGGCAAGGCGCGCCATAAAGGTGGATCCTATGGTGGCGTTGCGGGACGAGTAGCGATCCTTCTTGAGCCGCTGCACTACTGCCAGGTGAGCCGCATGGCGGTGTTGTGCTTATCGATGATGACCTGCAGAGATTTGTCGCCGCCGCCCACAAAGTCGGTAGAGACGGTCCGGGAAAGATCGATCGTCTGGTCGACCGATAGCGCTCGGACGCGCAGCACATGTTTTCCCGCCGGAATTTTCAGGGTCTCTGACTCCGCGCCGTGTAATCCGTTGAACACGACCAGGCGCTTCTGTGCTGCCCCGTGCAGAGGCCGCGTCAACGTCAGCTTGTCATCGACCCAAACGAAAAGAGTGGCATCTTTGAATTGATGCTGGACGGCGAGATTGAGAGTGGAAGTCGGCACCACGATTTGCTTTGCGCTGCGCGAGGCCGGAGCGCGGGATTTGCGCGACCTGACGCTGGCAGAGGCGGGCGCCGCCGGAGCCACCCGCGTACTGACGCCTTGGCTGGACACATCCTGTGCCGGATTCTGCGGGATACCGCCGGAACTCGGGAATCCGGGACCGCTGGGAGCGGCGTCCGCCACATTCGCCACGGCTCTGGGAGAAGTGACGAACAGCTTCGACTCAACTCCAGCGATGACCAGCATGATCACCGTCGCCACGCCCAGGATCAGATCGCGGAGCGGCGTCTTTCGAAATGCGTTGCCCAACACCCTGCTTAGCCCGATCTGCGTTAGCGCCGTCCCAGCCACTGAACGCGCCCCAGAGGGCTGCGTAGCTCTGCCGGTGCGCGTGCCCGTTCCGGTTCCCGTGAGCGCCGCCAATCGCAGCGAGGTCGTGGTCGAGCCCGACTTGAAGAACTGCTGCAGTTGGCGCACGTCCTCGGCGAACTCCGCGCCCCGCTGATAGCGTTGCTCGCGATCCTTCGCCATGGCGCGCGCGATTACGTCGTCCAGTTCGCGGGGCAAGCTTAGGTCCAAGGCGCTGGCTGCGACGGGCTCCCGATTGGCGACCTTGAACGACACCGTGGTGGCGCTGTCCCCCTGAAACGGAGAATGCCCTGTGACCATGGCGTAGAGAATTACGCCCAGCGAGAACAAGTCCGAGCGGCCGTCCACGCCTTCGCCGTTCAGTTGCTCGGGCGCCATATAGGCCGGAGTTCCCAGCACTCGTCCCGGCACGGTGAAGTGGGCGAGATTCAGCTTAGCGATTCCAAAATCGGAAATCTTGGCGTGGCCGTCCTGCGTGACCAGAATGTTTCCGGGCTTGATGTCGCGATGAGTCACGCCCTGGCCGTGGGCGTAGTCCAGCGCCTCGGCGATCTCTTCGGTCAGTTGCAGGGCTTTGGCCGGGGAGAGCTTTTTCTCGCGCGCCAGGATCCGGTTCAACGGCTCCCCGTCGACATATTCCAGAACGATGTAGGGGTCGTGGTTCTCGGGATTTTCTCCCACGTCGAAAATCGCGACAATTCCGGGGTGGTGCAGACGTCCCGCTGCCTGCGCCTCATGCATGAACCGCAAGCGAAACTCTTTTTCCTCGTCCGGTTGCTGACCCCACAGTGAGACGGTCTTTACCGCGACCATCCGGTCGATCTGCGGGTCCCGGGCCTTGTAGACCACGCCCATGGCGCCGCGGCCGAGCTCAGCCACGACCTCGTACCGGCCGAACCGCTTGACCTCGGGATTCTCCATGGGATGGTCCTTGAACGCAGCGTCAGAGATCTGCCAACAACAGCCAGGAGGGGAGTCTTACTATGTTATCGCCGCGCGAGCCATGATCCAGCACAGTGTTTGGATCGGCTCATTACCTCGGTAATGCCGGTGTAGGCAGCGTTCTTGGGATGCAAAACTGCTGGATTGGAGGGCTGGTTGCTGTGAGTATCAGGTGCTTAGGTGATCGCCGAGAGCTAAGTGCAGAGGTTCTAGCTTCCTGCCGCGAAGCCGCCGCTGTGCGCGACCGTGATGCGGAGGTACTTGTAGGGATTTACTGGAGTATCGTTGATGCGGACTTCATAGTGAAGATGGGGCCCTGTCGATCGCCCGCTCTCTCCAACAAAACCAATGACGTCGCCGCGATGCACTGCCTGGCCAGCCGTGACAGCATAACCGGAAAGGTGCCCGTAGCGGGTGCTGATGCCGTTGCCGTGACTGATCATGATCGCCTTGCCGTAGCCGCCCAGCAGATCGCTGAAAGTCACCACTCCGTCCGCCGGAGCGATAATCGGAGAACCAAAGCTGCTGCCAATATCCACGCCACTGTGGAACGCGCCTTCCCCGTTGAAGGGATCGATGCGCTCACCAAAGCTGCCCGTCACCTGGCCTTCAACAGGCCATAGGTTGGGAGCGGAGTTGGCCTTGAACCAGTCGGCGGTGGTGGCATTGCGGGTCAGACCCATGGTGAGGCCGACCATGGTCGCCCCGGTCAGGGCCGAAGTGCGCAGGGCGTGCAACTGGTCGAGCGAAGAACTCACATCCGCGTCATGAATCTGCTCGGCGGTCGCGGTCACCATCGTGGGCTGCGCCTTCAACCCGTAGAGGGCCGAAACTTCCCCGGCGATCGAACCCAGCGAAGCCACCTGCACGTCGCGTTCTTTCGCCACCTGTTCCAGGCGCGAATAATTGTCTTTGAGTTGATCTTTTTCCGTCCGCAACTCGTTGTAGCGGGAAACCTTCAGGAGCATGCGGGTATAGGAACTGGCAATGCCGGTCAGGCTGAGGAATCCGATGGCGGCGCCCACTACGAACACGTAGAGGTAATGCACGGGGATGGAAATCTTGCGCAGCTGGCCGTCATCCCCGCGGGCCACAAAAAGGATGTAAAAGCGTTTCTGCAAATCGCTCCTCGACTAACCACCAGTTTTGAAGCATCAGGTCCGGAACTCCAGGCCAAGTTTCTTCAGTTGTCGAAACGCCTGTTCGGACTACCTGACTTTTCGGGCTACGCTCCCATCTTGGGAATGGAAACTATCTCGCGCCCTACACCTAACAGAACTGCGACCAGAGCCTGAAATCAGTGCTGGTCTGCAATCACAACTGCTTGCAGAACTTAGCTCGGCCAAAGGTATTGTGAATGACTGGTTAACGGTAACAAACCGGGTTCCCCCTGTCAACGACGCGATAGGACATTTTGGGGTTACCTAAGACGGGGTAACTTGGGGCACCCAGGGACGGGTTACCGCTGGTTTTTGGCTCATAAAACTGATTTCGCGCGTCCCTATATATTGGTATCGTCGTGCCGCTTCCCGAAAAAGCGCTGATTGCCCAGATTCGCCGCATGGCGAGGACTGGCAAACAAAGGCAGGCGGACAGAAGTGTCCGCCCCGCACGAAATGCCATCTTTACGGGGATAGGAGACGACTGCGCCGTGCTGCGCTTGCTGCCGGGACGCGAATCCCGAGGTCTCGAAGTTTTGGTCACGACCGACTTTACGCTGGAAGGCATTCACTTCCGGCGCGACTGGCACCCGCCGGAGTCGGTCGGGCACCGCTGCCTGGCTCGCGGGCTGAGTGACATTGCGGCCATGGGAGGAGAGCCGGTCGCGGCCTTCTTATCCATCGCCTTGCCCCGGGACTTGCCGCAAGCCTGGGTGGGACGCTTCGTCCGCAGCCTGATTAGTCTGGGGGAAAGATTCGGCGTCACGCTCGCCGGAGGCGACACGGCGGAGTCCCCTAACGGAATCCTCGCCGACATCATCGTGATCGGGACCGCTCCCAAAGGGAAGTCTGTGCTGCGCTCCGGAGCGAAGCCCGGCGACCGTATCTTCGTCAGTGGAGAGCTCGGTGGATCGGCCGCAGCCGTTCTACAAATGAGGGCCAAGCCTAAGAAGAAACTGAATCCGCGGGACTATCCTCGCCACTTCTATCCTGAACCCCGAGTCGAACTTGGACGCATTCTCCGTGAGAAGGGCCTGACCAGCGCCATGATCGACACCAGCGACGGTCTGTCCACCGACCTGGCGCATCTGTGCGAAGAGAGCGGCGTGGGGGCCGAACTGGAATCGGCACTTATACCCCGCGCGAGCGTCGGCAAGCCCGCCCGCGAGGTGGATCTCGACCTCGCTCTGCATGGTGGCGAGGACTACGAACTGCTGTTCACGGCTCGACCCGGCAAGCGCGTTCCCAAACAAATTGCCGGAGTCGCGCTGACCCACATCGGGGTGATCACGCGGCCGCAAATCATTCTCCTGCGCAATCTCAAAGGCGTCGCCTACCAACTTGAGCTGCGGGGCTGGGAGCACTTTCGCAAGTAATCAGCTTGTCATCCCGAAGGCCCGCGTTTTGTGCGGGGCGAAGAGCCTGCCCTGAGCGACGTCGAAGGGATCTGTGCACGTTTTAAGCAGCAGCATCGTACCGGCAAAGTGCACAGATCCTTCGCTTTGCTCAGGATGACAACGCGGTGGTGCGAATGCCTGCCGTCGGCAAATCCTGCCGAGCCGTTACCTCCGTCACTACTCTGTCTCTACCCACCTCCACAAAACCGGACTAGAGTAGGAGCATGTCGTCCAGTAAATTGCTTCTCCTCCCAGCTCTCGCTTTCTGGTTAACGGTGGCCGCTGTAGCTCAGAAAAAAGAGCCGCCTCCACCGCCGGCGCACGCGACACATCCGTCGCCCGCAGTCACCGATGAACTCATTCACAAGCAGTTTGGCGACAATTGTGCGCTGCTGCCCGGACCGCCGCAGTTTGTCGCGGACATGGATGACGATGGCATCGATGACCTGGTGGTCGCGGCTAAATGCAAGAATCCCATGGCCGACAAGGATGAGTACAGCTTCGTCGTCGCCGACCCCTACAACAGCTTCCTCGGCTATACCGACGTGAAAGTCACGTCCACGTTCGCCTCCGACGAGCCCGATCGCCGCGGCCTGTGCCTGCTGATCATCCACGGCGCCGACAAAGACTCGTGGCGCGCGGAAAAACCGAAAGCCAAATTCCTGCTCATCAATCTGCCTTTCAAGACTCTGACCGTAAAACGCCTTGCCTTTAAAAAGAAAACCATTCTCGGAATTTACATGGAAGAAAAAGGCGAGGGCGAAAACACTTCTTCCGTCGTGTACTGGGACGGCAAGAAATACCGGTACCAGTTGCTGGGATCAACGCTGGAGTAAGGCAACTCCCATTGATGATTGAATTGCTGATTGTTGATTGAAAACCCGGCGTGCAATCGGCAATTTCCCAAGTCCGCTCTTACTTCTCTCCGTCGCGCGAGTAGGGAAACTCGCTCGTCCCGACCTGACTCACGTGGGCTTCGCTGAACGCACAAACTCGATCGAGCGCAGCCTGCAGCTCGGTCGTGTAGCGCTCGACATCCTCGTCGGTCGCATCTTCGGGAACCGGAATCAGTTTGCCGAAGCGCACCAGCACCCGCGAGAAGGGCATGGGAATCATCATGCGGTCCCAGGAATTGAGCACCCAGGCTCGATCGACGGCCGCGTGGAACATGGTCAAGGGCACGCCCGAGGATCGCGCCAGCGCCACCGGTCCGGGCTTTACTTTGTGCCGCGGGCCGCGGGGGCCGTCGAGGGTGAACGCCACCGTCCAGCCGTCTTGCAGCGCGCGGCGCAGGCCGAGCAAGGCTCGCACGGCGTTGCGGCTGCTCGATCCCTTCACGGCGACGAAGCCGAACTTGTGGATGATCCGGCCCATGTACTCGCCGTCGTAACTGTTGCTGCTCATCACCCGCACGCCCAGGTTGCGGCAGATGTAGGTCGCCGGAATCATGCAGGAATGCCAGAACGAAGCAATCAGCGGACGCTGCTCCAGCGTTGCCTGCGCGCCTTCTTCGAAGGAAATACTGACGCGCAGGGTAGGGCCGATCAGGCGGATGACCCAGTATCCCAGCCAAATGATGATGCGCAGCACGACGCGCTGGCGGAGGGTGAAGCGACGGGGACCTGTGGCCGGTGGCGCTGGCTCGGTCGTGTCGCGAGTGCTGGCTTCGGGCACGGAGATATTGTAACGGCAGGTGTCACGTCGGGTGATTCAGCGCCGAGGCATCGCTTACATCTGCAACGACCCAGTGATGACGGTGGTGGCGTCGGTCTCGATGACCATGAGTTCTTGGCCTCCGTTCACGACCAGCAGATGCGCGTTCATGGCGGGCCGCCCCGTCGGCGTGATAACCGCGCTGCCCGTGCAGTTCGAGTTGATCTGATAGGTTCCGGTGAGCGCGACCCCGGACGCGATCGACCCATCCTGGCTGATGCTGGCGGTGCCGGTGAGTTTGCCCGCTCCGTTCAGCACCAGTTGACCCACGTATGCGGCCTGACCGCTCCCTACGACGGTCCCGGTCGCTTCGAAGGCATAGGTGTGCTTCACTCCCAGGTCCGTGCAGGTAGCAGTTCCCTGCGCGACCGCGATGCTCGATTGGGTGAAGTTGTTGTCGGTTTGAATGAGGAATGCACCCTGATTGGCGTTATCGAGGACGAACTTGTCATGCTCTGTAGTGCGGTCCGAGTTGGTGAAGGTGACGCTGCCGGTGCAGTTAGCCGCCACCGTATACTTCCCCGTGAAGGTCAAGGTCACGATCATGCCATTGATGCTTTTCGTGGACGATCCAGCGATGTTTCCTTTTCCGTCGGCCGTGATCTGGCGGACGCTCGAGGCAGGCTGGCCGGAACTGTCGAGGCCCACCGAAGTGATGCCATAGACCCCGGTGACGCTGGCGAGGGTGCATGCGGCCCGGGCCGCTGGCCCGCCCGCCACGATTGCGGCAAAGATCAAGATGACGCTGCTTACCCTCAGAAAATTCATAAATATCCTCCAGTTTTATGGACGCGTAAATTGTTTTGGCGCAGAACTCCGCGCCGCCAGTCACCAATTTGAACGAGCCGCCTCAGGGAGGGCGACGAGGAAGAAGCAGGGTACCGAGCGCAAACTTCGCCTCGGAAACTTCCTCATGGGTTTTGGAAACGGGAGCATTCTACCCCAGGTCGATGCCTGCGGGGAATGATTTTTGAAGTGAGGTACCTCTGTGGCGAGCTAAGAGATTGGAAACGGAAGTCGGGGGAGGGTTGTGCCAGTCACTTTCCCCCGCGTCCTCTGGGTCCTCTGGTGAAGGTTCTAGCTTGCAGCGCCTCAACCCTCAGTTTTCGAGGTAGGAATCGATCCACTTCTTGACCTTCTGGCGCTGTTCGTCGGCGGAGGCGAACCGCACGCCGACTGACTTGGGTTTGCGCCAGCTCACTACTCCCTTCAGATTGACGCGGGGCAAGGTCATCAGGGCAAAGGAAATTTCCACGTTGGTTCCGATGGAAAAGTCTTCGGCAGTCTTGACGGACATACCGCCACTGCTGATTTCGATGCTGCTGGTGGCAATGCGCCGGCCGTCGCCGACCAGCGAGACTTCGGTCATCACCGGGATGCGCACGTAGCGCCGGAATTCGTGCAGGACCAGCATGCGCGTGGCGCGGATCAGCTTAAGAGTGGCCGGCCGCTCCAGCGGATCGCTGAACATGGCGTTGATACCATACTTGGAGTAGCGCATCGCTTCCTGCGCATTCCCGCCGACTCCGTAAATCACGCAGCGGCTGTTTGACGGCGACGAGCGGGCCGCTTCCATGACCGAGTCGGCGCCGTCGCCCAGGCTGAGCACGCAAGCCTCGAATTTTTCCTTTTTCAAGCGCTCGGCGGCGTTCTCGGTTACAACTACGGTTTCAATGCCGAACTGGCGAAAGCCTTCCGACAGCAGGGCGCGGGTCGGTTCATTCAAGCCCACGAGAGCGGTGCGGGCGGCCGTTTTCCTTGTGGGAAGAATGGGGGCGAAGTTTGTGGCGAAAGCTTTATCCATATCTCGGGGAAGACTCCACTTTCGAAATCCATTGTGGAGGCGGTTGCGATTCTTGAAAAGACACAAAGGGTCAAGGGGCGAAGTACCAAAGTGTCGTTACTGTTTTCGCGGATGCGCGCGAGAGGACATTACGAGCCAAAAGCCGCGCCGAATCAGGGGTTTGGAGCGGATACAAAAAACCGATCGGGAGAGTTCTATTCGCTCCAGCGTCGGAACAGCAGCGCGCCGTTGGTGCCGCCGAAGCCGAACGAGTTCGACATGGCGTATTCGATTTCCGCTTTACGCGCGTGGTTGGGCACAAGATCCATGCCGGCGGTATCGGGATCGGGATTCTCCAGGTTGATGGTGGGAGGCAGAATCTGGTCGCGCAATGCCAGCACGGTGATTCCCGCTTCAAGTCCTCCCGCCCCACCGAGCAGATGCCCGGTCATCGACTTCGTGGAACTCACCGCAATCTTACGATCGCCAAAAAAATTGCGAATGGCGTGTGCCTCGAGCGTATCGCCGATCGGCGTCGAGGTGCCGTGAGCATTCACGTATCCCACCACGTCGGGAGTGACGCCCGCGTCACGCACCGCGTTGCGCATGACGCGGAATCCGCCCTCATGTTCCGGCGCCGGCTGGGTCATGTGGTAGGCATCGCCGCTCATGCCGTATCCCACGATCTCCGCGAGAATACGGGCGCCACGCTTGCGGGCGAATTCCAGTTCTTCCAGGATCATGATGCCCGCGCCTTCACCGATCACAAAGCCATCGCGGTCCCGATCCCAGGGACGGCTGGCCTTTTCAGGATCACCGTTGCGCGTGGAGAGCGCGCGCATGGCGGCGAATCCACCCACGCCCATGGGAGTGATCGCCGCTTCGGCGCCGCCGGCAATCATCACGTCGGCATCGTTGTGCTGGATGATGCGGAACGAATCTCCAATGGAATGGGCGCTGGTGGTGCAGGCCGTGGCGGTCGCCTCGTTCGGTCCCTTGGCCCCGCAGCGCATCGAAACCTGTCCGGCCGCAAGATTAATGATGGCGGCCGGAATGAAAAACGGGGAGATCTTGCGCGGTCCGCCTTCCATCAGCGCAAGGTGTTCGCGTTCGATGATGTCGAAACCTCCGATCCCCGACCCGATGTGAACCCCGACCCGCTCGTCGTTCTCCGGGGTAATCTTCAGTTCCGACATTTTCAGCGCTTCATCGGCGGCCGCGATGGCCAGATGAATGAAGCGCCCCATTTTCTTGACTTCTTTTTTCTCGATGTAGTTGAGAGGGTCGAAGTTCTTAACCTCAGCGGCAATCTGGCAGGCAAAAGCGGTGGGGTCGAAACCGGTGATGCGTCCGACGCCGCTCTTGCCCGCGAGCAGAGCCTTCCACACATCGTTGGTGGAATTGCCCGCGCCACAGATCAGGCCGAGGCCTGTTACCACGACCCTGCGTCCCAACTATTTCGCCTTCCCGTGCTTAGAGATGTAGTCCACCGCGTCCTGCACGGTGCGAATCTTTTCCGCGTCCTCGTCGGGAATCTCGATGTCGAAGGCTTCTTCGAAAGCCATGACCAGTTCGACGGTGTCGAGAGAATCCGCGCCCAGATCGTCCACGAACGACGCGCTCGCTGTGACTTCGCCCTCATCCACTCCCAACTGCTCCACGATAATCTGTTTTACCTTCTCGGCTACGTCTGCCATGTTTCTCCTCGCTTGCCTCAATTAGATTTGAATTCGGTTCTTTCGTTGCGCAATCGCAGGTCTTAATTGCAGCCTTGATTTCTGCTGGCTCGGGCTTTGGCCCCCCACAACTCGGTCACGTCTTACGTACTGCGGTACGAAAAAAGGCGAGTGTGTAGTGTAATTGTCCGGGCGAATTAGTGTAAAGGAAGGGCCTCGCAACTTCCGGCAAAGCCTCGGCTGACTAGGGATTGCACTCTTGAATCCTAAAGGCAGGGCATTGCCGGGGTCAAACGTTGGCCGGCGGTATGATGGGGCGTTCGAGCATAGTTCGAGCATAGGTTGTGCGAAAGAAGCCAGGAAACGTATGCGGGCCGTCGTCCAACGCGTGAGCCGCGCCAAAGTGGCCGTCAACAAATGGATCAGCGGCGAGATCGGCCTGGGGTTGCTGGTTCTGCTCGGCGTGGGGCATGAAGACACCGAGGCCGATGCCACTTACCTGGCCGAAAAGATCGCCGGACTCCGCATCTTCGAAGACCACGACGGAAAGATGAACCGCAGCGTGCAGGACGCAGGCGGCAGCGTGCTGGTGGTCTCGCAGTTCACGCTCTACGGGGACGTGCGCCGGGGCAAGCGACCGTCGTTCGATGCCGCCGCCCCACCGGAGCACGCGCGGCGGCTGTATGAGTTCTTTGTGCAGCGTATTCAAGCCGCTGGCCTGCGCTGCGAAACCGGCCGCTTTCAAGAAATGATGCAAGTGGAACTCGTGAATGACGGGCCGGTTACGATCCTTCTGGATTCCGGCAAAACGTTCTAGCAGGCTGCGGAAAAACTCATTTTTTGCGACCGACGGTGACCCTCAGCGGCTAAACAGTATGCTGAAAAACTCAGTTGGTCGAAAAAGAACGACGACGAGGACTGAAGCCCAGATTAATTTTCAACGGCTTACGCGGCCCTAAAGGGCCGCTCTTCCACGGTGGCACCGAGAAATCCGAGTTTTCGGCAGCCCTGCTAGACCTCACCCTCCATCGAGAGTGCAAAGGTACACAACACGGGTCGCACTTTCGGTGTCTGCAAATGTCGCGAAGAAGACTAGAATTAGGTCCATCGGGTTATCTCTAAATGGGGGCGTGCTTCTCCTGCGCATCATAGATTCACTTCTATGCTCGGTGAGGCTCGCTTAAACGAATGCGGCCCAGCCGTGGGCCAGAACAATCGCGCGAAGCGGGAGCGAGAGTTTAGGCTCCGCTCTAGTAAGGATGACATCACTTATGAAAAAGCTAATGAAGAGACTGCAATGGACAATCGTCCTTTCGGCGGTGGCGATGACGGCCACTGTGCTGGTGCAGCGGGCAGTCGCGCAGGACGAGCGAGATCAGGATGATCCCCCGAGCCGGGTAGCGCGTCTCGGATACATGCAAGGTTCCATTTCGTTCCAGCCGGCGGGCGAGTCGGAGTGGGTAGAGGCCGCCCGGAACCGGCCGCTGACCACGGGGGATAAGATCTGGGCCGATCGAGACTCGCGCGCCGAACTTTCCCTCGGGGCAGCGGTGATCGACCTCAACAGTAATACCGGCATCACCTTTCTCAACCTGGACGACCGCACGGCGCAAATTCAAGTTAGTTCGGGATCCGTGAGCATTCGCGTCCGGCATTTGGAGAGCGACGATGTGTTTGAGATCGACACGCCCAACCAGGCGTTCTCCATCTTCGAGCCGGGCCGCTACCGGGTGGAAGCCAGCGACGATGGCACTTACACCGTGGTCAGCGTGCGCGAAGGAAAAGGCGAGTCAACAGGTAACGGACAAACCTTCACTCTGCATCGCGGGCAGCGCTGGACCTTCGAGGGCACCGATCGGTTGAATGCCCAAGTGGAAGATCTGGGCGATCCCGACGATTTCGACAACTGGGCCAATTTTCGTGACCACCGCACTGAGGAGTCGCAGTCGGCGAGATACGTGTCTCACGACGTTGTCGGATACGAAGACTTGGACGATAACGGCGATTGGCGCCCCGATCCCGGCTACGGAAACGTCTGGTACCCGCACGTGGCCGCGGGCTGGGCTCCTTATCGCGAGGGGCACTGGGCCTGGATCGAACCCTGGGGATGGACCTGGGTCGATGACGAACCCTGGGGCTACGCTCCATTCCACTATGGCCGCTGGCTGTCCATTCGAGGCCGGTGGGGTTGGGTGCCGGGACCGCCGGAAGTGCGGCCGGTTTACGCACCCGCTCTAGTCGTATTTGTGGGCGGTGGCGGCGGATTCGGCGGCAACATGGGCTGGTTCCCGCTCGGTCCCCGCGAAGTGTATGTGCCGTCGTACCGGGTGAGTCCCGGGTACGTCAACCGCGTCAACGTGAGCAACACGACGGTGAACGTTACGCAGGTAACGAACGTCTATAACACGACCATCATTAACAAGACGACCGTCATCAACAATGTCACGTATGCGAACCGGAACGTTTCTGGCGCAGTCACAGCGGTTCCGCAACAGGCCTTCAGCAGCGGACAGCCGGTTGCCAGGGCGGCAGTCGCAGTCAACGCGAGAGAGATCGCGTCAGCGCCGGTGAACGCAAGGGCGGTCGTGGCACCCACTTCCAACAGCGTGATGGGAGTTCGTGCCAACACCACAATCCGAGTGGCAGCGCCTCCCGCTGCTGTGGCGAATCGCGCGGTGGTCGCCAAGGCTGCTGCTCCGCCTCCTCCGGTGCCCTTCGCTGCCCGGCAGCAAGCGCTGGCGGCGAATCCCGGACAGCCCATCGCTCGGCAGGAAATGCAACGTTTGCGTCCCGCGAATGCGCCGGTGGCCCAACCTCTGGTCAGGCAGGCGCCTCCGGGAAAACCTCAGACGGCACCGCCCACCATGGCTCGGCCTGTCAATCAGCCGGTGACTCAACCGGTGACTACACCTGCGAACCAACCGGTGAGCCGACCCAGCACCGCGCCTGCTGCTTACGAGCGACCGGGCGTAACTCCCGCGCAACCGACTCCGGCGCAACCCGCCCGTCCGGTTCTCAACAATCAACCGGCTCCAACCTATCGTCCAGCACAGACGCCGGTGCAGACTGCACCCGCGGCGCAGCCGAACAAACATCCGGAACCGGTTCAGCCTCAGCCGAGCTATCGGCCGGAGGCAAGCCGCCCGCAGGTGACTCAGCCGGTACCGGCTCAACCGGTGCCGCAGAATCGTCCGCAGGTGGCGCAGCCGAACAATCGGCCGGAACCGGTTCAGCCCCAGCCGAGCTATCGTCCGGCTCCGGAGCCGAGTCGTCCACAGCCGAATCCACCGGTGCAGAATAATCGTCCGGTGGAGCCCCCGCCGCGCAACCAACCGGCTGTGCGTCCGGCGAGTCCTCCGCCGAGCGCGCCGCAGCAGCACACTCCACCTCCAGCGCAAGTAAAGCCCGCGCCGCCTCCGCAGCGCCCGCTAACGCCGGAGGAAAAAAAGAAGCAAGACGAGAAACACAATTAGCGGAGAGTGCGAGTGTCTCAGCAGGGCGGAATGACAAGAGGCGTCCGAGATTTCGGACGCCTTTTGTTCCGACCGGAGCGCCAGCCTAGCGCGCCTGCAGAATTGAATCCGCCACGCGCGCCGCGTCCACCGCAGCCTTCACGTCATGCGTCCGCAGAATGTGCGCGCCCTTGAGAATCAGCGCAGTCTGAGCTGCAAGAGTTCCAAAGAGCCGGCCCTCTGGCGGAACATCTTTCCCCTCTCTCCCCAGGGTCCTTCCAATAAATGATTTCCGTGAGGTGCCCGCCAGCAGCGGGAATCCGGTGGCCTGCAATTCGCTGAAGCGTCCCAGCAGCGGATAGTTTTCGTCGAAGCTCTTGCCGAATCCGAAACCGGGATCAAGCACGATGCGCTCGCGGCGCACCCCCGCCAGCACCGCCTTCTCCGCCCACTCCTTGAGTTCGCGTTTCACCAGCAGCACGATATCGCCCGGTGGCGGCAGCGTGCGCCACTCTTCGGGACGCCCTCGCATGTGCATCACAACCGCACCACACTTGAGCTCGGCAATCGTTTTTGCCATCTGCGGATCCCAGCGAAATCCGCTGACGTCGTTTACGATCTCGGCTCCGGCGCCTACCGCAGCCCGCGCCACGGTTGCTTTGTAGGTGTCGACCGAGAGTACCGTGGAGGGATGTTTCTTCTTCAGCTCGGCAATCACCGGAAGGACGCGCTTGAGTTCTTCTTCCGCGCTGACGGCAGGCGCACCCACCTTTGCCTGTGCGGGCTTCGCAGCGCCGGCATCGACGCGCGCTCCGGGACGCGTTGACTCGCCGCCAATGTCGAGGATGTCGGCACCCTCATCGAGCAATCGCTCGGCGTGGGCGATGGCCTGATCGCGATCCAGAAACTGGCCGCCATCGGAAAACGAATCCGGGGTGATGTTGACGATGCCCATGATCAACGTGCGCTTGCCCAGTTCCAGCGCCCGCGAACCCAGATTCCATTGAAAAACAGATCTCATGCGGCCTGATTCTAAATGAACGCAAGCAGGTGGGACGTCGCGCTCGAGGGTTCTATCTGTGCGCCCTAGCGGCGCCGGACCGCAGCGTCGCGCTTGCGCATGACGCGAATCGCGCCCGGTCCAGTTCCTGTTGGAGGCTTGCGCATGCCATCGAGCAGTTCCTTGAGGACGGCTGCGTTATTGTGCGTTTCATTTTTCGAGGCGAACAGCAAGGTCACGCGCTTTCTTTTGTGAGCCAACTGATAGAGCTGGCGCAACGCGTCTTGAGCTTCCGGTTGCGAGAGTTCTTTCAGATATTTCTTGCGGAAGCTTTGCCAGGGAGCGCTCTGCCCTCTGCTTGTCGCCGCCTGATCGGAGTGGGCGTGATACCAGCGGCGCAGTTCGTCGGAAGGCGCCACGTCGCGCAGCCATTCGTCGACCGCAGCTTTGGCTTTGGTGAGACCGCGCGGCCACAGCCGGTCGACCAGCACCCGCGCTCCGTCGGTGCGCGATGCCGGCTCGTACACTCGCTTGATGGCAACTGTCATGAGTGAGGCAAGCTTGCGCTTGCTCTATTATTGTAAAGCGGCGCGCAGTGCGGCGCATGGCACGATTGAGGGTGCATCAAGGGAAGGGCAAGTCCGATGGGGCAGGTGAAAGATCGCTACGGAATGTTATTAGGAATGCTGGTGGCTCTGCTCGCGTTGGTTTCAGCCTCGGCCTGCGACGTCGAGCGCCGCAAGTCAGATGCCGAACTCGGCCTCAACCCGCAACAGTCCGCCGGACGCAGAATCTACGACGCGCACTGCGACCGCTGCCACGAGCCTTATTCCACTCGGGGCAAGAAGGGCCCGGGGCTCAAGGGAGTCTTCCAGCACAAATATCTTTCTCTGAGCGGGCTGCCCGCCAACGATGATCGCGTCACCGACATCATCCGCCTGGGCCGCAACGAAATGCCCGGCTACAACCAGACTTTGAACTCGCAGGACATTCAAGATCTGCTGGCGTATCTGCACACGCTGTAGGCGCGCTGCCTGAATCGGCGGGCATCCTATCGTTTTCATGGGATAATCCGGGGGGATAATCTGGAGATGAAGAGCGCGGCGAAATCGGAGTTGTTTCGCGAACTGCCGTCGGTGGACGAGTTGATTCGCATGCCCGCCATCGCGGCCCTCGCTTCCAGTCATGGAACGGCCGCGCTCACTGCGGCCGTACGCTCCGCGCTCGCCCGTGTGCGGGAAGAAGTCGCTTCCGGACTGCTCGATGGCGCCGCGCTGCGACTTGCCCTGGACGGAATAGGCAACGCCGTCGAAGAGCATCTGCGCAAAGCGCTCAGGCATTCCTTGCGTCCCGTGATCAACGCAACGGGAGTCATTCTGCACACGAATCTCGGGCGCGCGCCGCTGGCCGAGTCCGCGCTGGCGCACATCCACGAAACCGCCGGGCAGTTTTCAAATCTGGAGTTTGATGTCGAAGCGGGCGAGCGCGGCAAGCGCGACGTTCACGTCGATCGCCTGTTTCGCGGCCTGCTCAATGATGGCTCCACATCAACCCATGTGGCGACGACCGCCTCGGCCGTCCCGCCTGAGCCTGCCCTGAGCGAGTGCAGTGAGCCGAAGGGGAGAAGCTCGACGGAATTTCCCAACGCCGTCTCCACCATCGTCGTGAACAATAATGCTGCCGCAGTGCTGCTGGCCCTCAACACGCTGGCCGAGGGCGGCGAGGTGATCGTTTCGCGCGGCGAGCTGGTCGAGATTGGCGGCTCCTTTCGTATTCCGGACGTGATGGCGAAGTCGGGCGCAACTCTGCGCGAGGTCGGTACCACCAACCGAACGCGCGTCACCGACTACGAAAAGGCCATCAACGAGCGCACGCGGCTCCTTCTGCGCGTGCACCGATCCAATTTTGAGATCACCGGCTTTACGGAGCAGGCATCCACAGCCGAACTGGTTGCGCTGGCGCGCGAGCGTAGCCTGCCCTTGATGGAAGACCTGGGCAGCGGTGCGCTTGTCGACTTGCAGAATTTTGGTATCACCGGCGAGCCCAGCGTTCTCGACAGCCTGCGCGCCGCCGTCGACGTTGTGACCTATAGCGGCGACAAATTGCTCGGAGGTCCGCAGGCGGGACTGATCAGCGGCCGCGCCGATCTGGTCGCTCGCATGCGCAGCAACTCCCTGTTCCGCGCCCTCCGTGTCGACAAGCTCATCTACGCCGCGCTCGAAGCGACTCTGCTGGCATACGTGAAGCGCGACCACGATTCCATTCCCACGCTCCAGATGATGCGCCGAACGAAAGAGGAAATTGGTAAGCGCGCCGAAGCGCTGGCCGCAGAGGTCAGGTCTTCGAAACTGAATATCGAAATCATCGACGGAGAATCGGTGATCGGCGGCGGCGCTGCGCCGTCTTCGGTCCTGCCGACCCGCCTGCTCGCGTTGAGTTGCGAGGGCCTGAGCGCCGACGAACTGGCCACCCGCTTGCGCGCGTCCGATCCGCCCATCATCGCTCGCGTGGAACAAGGGCGTGTACTGCTGGATTTGCGCACGGTATTTGCGGATCAAGATTCGATGGTTGCAGCTGCGCTCGCTCGAATCGCGCAATAGCGATTCAGCATCCAAACTTCTGTTGGCCGTTCTCTACACCATCGGACATTCCACGCGCACGATTGAAGAACTGGTTGGCGCACTGCAGGCGCATCAGGTTCAGACGCTCGTGGACATTCGCGCGTTCCCCATGTCAAAGCGGTTGCCTCAGTTCAATCGCGATTCGCTGGAGCAATCATTGCCGGCGGCGGGAATCCGTTACGCGTGGTTCAAGGCGTTGGGCGGCTACCGCAAGAAGGTTCTCGAAGAGTCTCCGAACATTGCTCTGCGCAACCAGAGCTTCCGCAACTATGCGGACTACATGCTCACCCCGGAATTCGAGCGTGCCGTGTCGGATCTGATTTCGCTCGCCGAACGCTCCCGCACCGCCTACATGTGCGCTGAACGGGTGTATTTCCGCTGCCACCGCATGTTGGTTTCCGACTGGCTGGTCGCCCATGGACATGAAGTCCTGCACATCGATGCCGCCGGCCCCGTGAAACCGCATGCGCTCACCGCCGAAGGTCGCATCGTCGATGGGCGTTTGATCTATCGCGGAGACCGCTTGCTGTAGGATTAAGGCGAAGGGGCGTCCAGAACATGATCGTAGGCACCGGCATCGACATCGCCGAAGTTCCCCGCATCCGCCAGTCCATCGAGCGCTTCGGCGAGCGTTTTCTGCAACGGATTTTTACCCCCGGAGAGATCCGTTATTGCGATTCCAAAGCGAACCGCTTTGAGCGCTATGCCGCGCGTTTTGCCGCCAAGGAAGCCGCCATGAAGGCCCTGGGCACGGGCTGGAATCATGGCGTACGGTGGCGCGATTGCGAGGTGACGCGCCTGCCCGGAGGCCGCCCGACCATGACGTTCCACGGCATTGCGGGAGAATTCGCGGCAAAACTCGGCGCGAAAAATGTCGCTCTTTCCATATCCCACACCGTAGAGCAGGCGATCGCGCAAGTCATATTGGAGAACTAACTCGAGAGCTGAAGCGCCCGACGCGCCCACGCGCACAAATTCGCCGCCCGCCATCTGCTAGACTGTCGCCTCGATCCAATTATGCCCGTTATTACCCCTACTCCTACTCCAACGTCGAGCAGCACTGAAATTCCGGAAAAAACTCTGCTGGCGGGCCTCGCGCTCACGAGCTTTGCCGCGCTGTTACTGGAACTGGCGCTGACCCGGCTGTTCTCGGTCGTGCTTTTTTACCACTTCGCATTCCTCGCGATTTCAATCGCTCTGCTTGGACTGGGAGCGGGCGGCGTGTTCGCATACCTGCTGAAGTCCAGGCTAGCTGCCACGGACACCCGCACGCTGGCGGCGCGGCTGTGCATGACGAATTCCGTGGTCGTGCTCGTGATGTTGGAAATCGTCCTGCATGGCCGGGTCGCACTCCAAGTATCCTGGGGAAACTTCGCGCGGCTGACGGTGCTCTACCTGGCCGCAGCCGTCCCCTTCTTCCTGACCGGACTTTTGTTCGCGGTCGTATTCGCGCGCGAGACGCGCCGCATCCCGCGGCTCTACGGCGCCGACCTGTGCGGCGGAGCGCTGGCCTGCCTGGCCGTCGTCCCGTTGCTCAATTGGGTAGGAGGACCGAACGTCGTCGTGGTTGCCGGAGCCACCATGGCCGCCGCCGCCACCATCTGGGCTGAGTTTCGTTCGACGCGCAGAAATGCGGCACTGTTGGCGCTCGCGCTGGTGGCCCTGATCGGCGCGAACTATTCCGGACGCCTCATCGACGTGGTATACGCCAAGGGCATGTTCCGCGATCCGGCGTGGGTGGAATTTGCCCGCTGGAATGCGCTCTCACGCGTGGAAGTCGACCGCCAGGGCCAGGCCAAGGCCATCGTCATTGACGCCGACGCTTCCACGTACATCATGAACGCCGATGTGGCGCAGTGGCACAGCACCGCGTGGGAACACGCCCTGATGTCCGCGCCGCCCGCGCTGGCCAACGTTCTGCGTCCCCACGGGGAATTCGCCATCATCGGTCCGGGAGGCGGGGTCGACGTGTTGCGCGCCGTGGCCAACGGTAGCCCCAGCGTGACCGGGATCGAGATCAATCCCATCATCGCCACCACGATCATGCGCGGGCGCTATGCCGACTATGCACAGCATCTTTATGATCGGCCGGACGTGCATATTCACGTCACCGACGGCCGGTCGTTTCTCCGTTCGACCCCGCAGCACTTTGACGTGGTGCAGATGACGCTGGTCGACACCTGGGCCTCAACCGCAGCCGGGGCCTTCGCGCTCAGCGAAAACAATCTCTACACCGTCGAGGCGTTCCGCGAATATTTCGATCACCTCAAGCCTGACGGAATGGTCGCCATCACGCGCTGGGAGTTTCGCCATCCGCGTGAAGCTTTGCGCGTGGTTGCGGTGGCTATGGAAGCGCTGCATCGCATGGGCGTTACGAATCCCGCGCGCAACTTCATCGTCGCCTCTCAGGGCGAACTCGATGCCGATGGTATCCCGGTCGTAGTGCTGGCCAAGAAGACTCCGTTCACGCCGGCGGAAGAGAAGGCAGTGGTCACGCATTTCGATCACTACTTTGAACTCGACCCGCTATACATGCCCTCGCAGCCCGGGCAGAATCCGTTTTCCGAGCTGATCGCGAGCAACGATCCGTACGCGTTCGCGCGCGGCTATGCCTATAACGTCGCGCCCGTCACGGACAACGCGCCCTTCTTCTTCTTCACCCTGAAGGCGGGACAGATCCTCGGCGAAAAGGGTCTGCGCGAGGGTATTGACTGGAAAGTAAACCTGGGAGTGCTGGTACTTCTCCTCGTACTCGTAATTTCTTTCGTCGCGGTGCTGATATTTCTGATTCTGCCCCTGGCGTTGAGAAGCCGGAAGGGCCGCCAGTCGCCGTTTCCGTTGCTTTATTTCATTGCCGTGGGCCTCGGCTACATCATGGTTGAGATCGCCTTCATTCAGCGCTTCGTGCTGTTTCTTGGACATCCTACCTATGCTCTGACGGTCGTGATTTTCCTGCTGATGCTGTCCAGCGGCGCGGGGAGCCTGTTTTCGCGGCTCTGGCTGCCGCGCACGAATCTGGGCTGGGTACCGTTGGTGCTCGTCATCGTGACACTTCTCGCCGACGTGTTTTTCCTGCCGCACCGTCTGGCGGCGCTGGTCGGCCTCGACTTTGGAAATCGCCTGCTGGTGAGCGGAGTTCTTCTGATTCCCTTGGGATTTGTTATGGGGATGCCCTTTCCCACGGGCCTGCGAGCACTCGCTGCCCTGCCCGCTCCCGAATTTCCCGCTGGGCAAGGCGCTTCCGACAACGCGGTCGAGTGGGCATGGGCTATGAACGCTGCGGCCAGTGTGCTTGGATCCGTGCTGGCCATGGTCATCGCCATCCAGTTCGGATTGACCGTCACCTTGGCCTGCGGGGCGGCCGCATACCTTCTAGCCCTGGTCCTGATGCCCGCGCTCAGGACGAAAGCCGGGTAGACCGGGCTCCGGTTTTTGTTATTATGCTCCGAGGCGCCGGTGACGACCTTGGGGCGTTTCGCGCGACCGGCGCAATCGATCGAGACTGGCGTCATGGGGGAACGAATTGCCTAGCCAGAAGCAGCTCAAGTGGTCGCAACTGCGGGTTGGGATCACGGTGCTCACTGCCAGTCTGACGCTGGGCTTTCTGCTGTTTCTCATGTCCGGGACCTCCGGGTTCTTCACTCCTCGCCTCACTCTGAAATCTTATTTCGATAACGCCCAAGGACTGCGTAACGGCGCTCCAGTGCGTCTGAGCGGCGTGGATATCGGTAACGTGACCAACATCCGGATCGTGCCCGATAAAGACAAACAACTCACGCCCGTCGAAATCACGATGAAAGTCAGCACCAGGTACAGTTACGCCATGCACCGCGATTCGGTGACCTCGCTCGACACCGCCGGCGTGCTCGGAGAAACCTTCCTCGACATCGAGAGCTCGCAGGCGGTTGGTCCCCCAGTGCAGAACGGAGATACGCTGCCCACGCAAGTGCATCCCGACTTCAACCAGGTGGTGCGCGCCAGTCAGAGCACGCTGGAGAACATGGACGCTCTGTTGAAGCGCGCCGACCGCATTTTGGCCTTCGCCGAAAGCGGCAAGGGATCGCTGGGAAAACTCATCTACGATCCGACTCTTTACAACCGCTTCTCCGCTACCGTCGCGGAATTCCAAGGGATCGTGCAGCAGGTGGGCAGCGGCGAGGGCAGCCTGGGAAGACTGATCAGCCGCAACGACGCTTACGATAAATTCATCTCCACGCTCGACAAGTTGAACGGCGTCGTCGACGATCTCCAGCAGGGTAAAGGCACGGCCGGAAAGTTCCTGAAAGATCCTTCGCTCTACAACAACGCCAACGACACCATCACCAACGTTAAAAAGCTGACCGAGGACATCAATGCCGGCAAGGGCACGCTGGGAAAGTTGAGCAAGGATGAGGAACTGGCGAAAAAACTCGACAACACGATCAGCAAGCTTTCAGACCTGACTACCCAACTCGAAGCCGGCCAAGGCACAGTCGGCAAGCTGTTCAAGGACGAGTCCCTCTACAACAACGCGAACCAGATGCTGACCGAGGCCCGCGACCTGGTGAAGGCGGTCCGCGAAAACCCGAAGAAGTACCTGAGCATCAAGCTGCACATCTTCTGATTACCTGCCAAAATTGAGACGTGCGGCCGAGACACCGTAGGCCTAGCTTGGCGGAGGTTCAACCGCTGGGCGCCATCTCTTGTGCTTGTGGCGCTGCCTCGAGCGGGAAGTGCCCACAAAGCCGATCATACAGCCCTATGGAGGGGGAATTGATGGACGAATGGGTATGTCGTGCCCCGCGATAAAGCGAGGATCTGGCACTCCCCAGGGATTGCCGCCGCTGGGGCCGGAGGGATAAACGTGCATTGCCCCCCATCCCTTCTTGCGCCATTCGTCTATGTTGGGCCGGCCGTCAAAGCTCTGCATCAGCTCATAGTTCGTCGTGTTGTAGGTCAACAGCTCGACACTATATTTTTGCTGATAGAAACTGTTGCTTGGAAAAAGGCTGTGGGCCACGAGTTCTCCGGTGAACCCCCCATCGCTCGAAATCGTCAGTTCGAGTGTCGTCCAAATGGGAGGGAACACGCGGAAGTTTTGCGCCACTTTTTCGCCCAACTCTGCCGCCTGTTGCTCAATTTGACCACCGATCGGCCCGCCCCATCCAGGGGTAATGCCAAGAATGCCATCGACGGTCTTCACGGCCTGTTGTTGTCCAATCGTTTCAGGACTGTGCGTCTTGCAACCGACCGTCTGCGAAAAGGTGACCGAGTTGCCGTCGTCCGACACCGTGGAATCCGTCTTCACCGGGAATGCGGTCGGCATGAACCCGCGAAAAGACGGCCCATAATACATCTTGCTGTCTGGCGTGAAGTCGTGGTCGACAATCTTTTGCTGGTCGTCGACCTCGATGTAGGCTTCCAGGAAGTTGACGAAGCGGTAGCCGGTATTCGCCAGAAGAGTCTGCCGGACCACATAATCCGGAGTCTTGTTGTACTTGTCTACCTCGGGCAGATCTTCCGGATCGTAGAGCCTCTGGTCGATCCAGCTCATAGTCGCGATCGAATGAAGAATGCGAGTCTTAGTCCCGGGCAATGGCGCCCCGCCAGCCAGACGGACGAGGCGGGCTAAGGTCGGCGCCCCAGGGTCGACGTGCCCGTCCACCGACAACCGGGGGGTGCGTCCCAGATCGTTTTGCACCTGCTGGAAACGACGAATGGCTCGGTAGAGTTGTTGCCCGGTGGGCGCCGACGGCAACTGGTCTACGCTCGCCCCTCCGTCCGTAGCGGATACCTGATTCAACAGCTTGACAATCGTCGCAACGTCTGCGGGCTGGTTGTAGCAGTTGGTGGTGCCATTGTTGGACATCCCGACCGAGGCGCGAATCGTGTTCGAAGACATGGCTGTCTCTTCCTCGCTCGCGGCATAATACTCCAGCCGAACCCTCCGCGCCAGCACTCGCTTCCCCGTCATCCGAGGGAATGACAACCTGATGCAAACCGTTGCCCTAACCCCATGAGATTCAGTGTTCCCCGATTCCGAACACTGATCCCAGCATCAGGATGACCAGCACGCCCAGAGAGATCCAGCCATACTTCCAGTCTTTCTCCCAAAAGAACAGGATACAAGCAACGACCACCCGCACTACTGGCGTGGCCAGCATCAGCAGCACTCCAGCGCGCTCAATGTCGACGGGAACGTGGCCGCTGACAAATAATCCGGCCATCAGCCCGGCCAGCATGATAAAAAACCCGCCGAAGGCGCCGATGCGCAGCACCAGGGCTACGGCACGGTCGAATGCCGGTTCCCGCACCTGGCTCATAACCACCCCCGCAGCAGATGGACGGTCAGATGCCCCGCGAGGTAGAGCATCACACCGACCAGCAGATACACCACGACTCTGGTCTGAATGCGGGGGGCCAGGCGCGCGCCCAGAAGCGACCCCAGAAACACGCCCACCGCCAGGGGCGCAGCATACTGCACCAGGATGTCGCCGCGGCGGTAATAAACGATGGCGCTGGCCGCTGCCGTCACGCCAATCATGAAGTTCGAAGTGGCTGTAGCGACCATCAGCGGCACGTTCATGAAGATGTACATCACCGGAACCTTGATGGGGCCGCCGCCGATCCCCAGCAGTCCTGAAAGCGCGCCTGCCACCAGCGACGCCGCCAGTCCCAGCGGATAGCGCTTCGGTTCGTAGGGCGGGATCACAGTCTGGTCAAGGGCGGAAGACTGTTCCTCCTCCGCCAGTTTCACTTTGCCACCCTTGGCCAGGATCGTGATGGAGCTGTACAGCAGAAAAAAAGCGAACAGTCCTTCGAGGGCGCTCCGATTGAAGTATCCCACCAGATACGCCATGACCGCGGCGCCTAGCGCGGTAGCCAGTTCGAGCGTCATCCCCAGGCGGATGTCGGTGGTATGGCGCTGCAAGTGGACCGAGGAACTCGCTGCCGACGTGGTAATCACCGCGACCAGGCTGGTTCCAACTGCCTCGCGAATGGGGATGCCGAAATACAGCGCGAGAATGGGCGTGAGCAACACGCCGCCGCCGATGCCGGTCAGCGCGCCCAGCATGCCGGCGAAAAATCCAAGGATTAGCAGGAGTTCGGTCACCATGCGGGGAGCCGCCTCTTGCCGATTTCTTCGATAGGGATAGTAACGCGGCGCGCCGGGATTGCTGAAGGATGGATTTTGGCGTGGAGGCGCGTCCGCCGCAAGCTATGTTACCGCCCGCGGAAGCGCGGCAGCATCGGCGTGCTCGTGCGCGTGATAGCTGGACCGCACCAGCGGTCCCGACTCGACATGGCGGAAACCGAAGCGCAGAGCCTGGTCCCGCAGATAGGTGAACTCTGCCGGCTCATAGAAGCGGGCGATGGGCAGATGATCCTTCGACGGCCGCAGATATTGCCCCACGGTAAGAATGTCGACGCCGCGCGCGCCCAGATCGCGGAACACTTCTACCAGTTCTTCCGACGACTCCCCGAGGCCAACCATCACCCCGCTCTTGGTCACCATACCAGGGGAGAATTTCTTGGCGTTCTCGAGCAGCGTGAGCGTCCGCTCGTAGCGCGCCCCGGATCGCACCGCGCGATACAACCGCGGCACGGTTTCGGTGTTGTGGTTGAGCACGTCAGGCCTCGCGTCGAGAACGATTCTTAACGATTCTTCCAGCCCCTGAAAATCCGGGATGAGCACTTCGACCCGGCAATCCGGTGTCAGCTCGCGAATTTCGCGGATAGTCTCGGCAAAAATTCTGGCGCTGCCGATGTTGTCGTCGTCGCGATTCACGCTGGTCACGACTGCATGTTTCAGTCCGAGAGTAGCAACCGCTTCAGCCACGCGCCGCGGCTCGTCCCAGTCGATCGGCTCCGGCCGTCCCTTGGGCACGGCGCAGAAACCGCAGCGCCGCGTACAGATATCGCCCAGCAGCATAAACGTCGCCGTCTTGTGGTTCCAGCACTCACCAATGTTGGGGCACTGCGCCGACTCGCACACCGTGTGCAGTCCCATGCCCCGGGCCAGTTTCTTCAGATTGTGGAAGTTGTCGCCGACCGGAGCTTTGGCTCGCAGCCACGCCGGCTTCGGCATCCGCTGCGGCGCGCCAAGCTCGATCTGAATCAGTTGGGAAGAACCGGCCATCGTTTCGATTCTATCAGTTCGGCACTTGGCTCACGCGCAGGCCGGAGGCACGGCCCTCCTCGCTCAATTGCTGGCGTTGGCCGCTCCCGGCTGTAGCAGGACTTGCTCTTCGTCTGCAGTCCTCACTGCCTGGAAGAAATCTCGCAGCGCCGCATAGTACTTCTGCTCCAACAGCAGGAAATCAAAGCTCAGCTTCCGAACCACGTGTATGGCTCCGTCGCTGTTTTCGACATTCACATTGTAGGTGACCACGTGTAGGTCCAAATTTTGGGACGGCGGCACGCTGCTCACATGCCAGCCCGCGGGAAGCTCGATCCTAACGTCGTCTACCGCCTCGTAGGGATATTCAAAATAAATCGGCTGCACACGGTGGGAGTGCTTGAAGATGCTCTTCTCATGCGCGACGAAAATTCCCGTAGGCAGCGCCATTCGCCTTCCAGCGTTCGACGCCCAGTTCGGGACCTTCAAATTAAACTCCGCGACGAACGGTGTCTCCGAGTTACTCCAGTCGGGACGATTGGTGAGTTCGGCCTCGGCCGCCAGGATAATCTGTTCCTTGACTTCGTCCTCCAACTTCTTTTTCCGCGCCACTTCATCCGCATGCATCCCCGAGATGCGGCGGTCGATCGCTTCCAGCCCCGTGTAAGTGACGGTCAGTTTTCCTTCCAGATCGCCGCTTTCGGACAGTTTCAGTCTGGCGGTGCGCTGAATTGTCGATTCAGAGCTCTTCGGAAGTGACGTCTTGATCCAAGTCCCGTCACCCTTATCCAATCGCATTCCCTGAGTTCCGGTTTCGGACCAGTTGAGCATTCCGAAGGGGGCATACACCGCCCCCGGATTGAGATAGAGGTTCTGCCCGTTCAGTTTGACCAATACCACCGGTTCAGTCAGGTGTCCGACTTGCATGGTGACGGGGGTGAAGAAGTATTCGGCTCGACTAGAGACCCAGCACCCATAGGCTTCAAAGCCAGCCGCACGAGCTAGAGCGACGTATAGCCAGTCCAGTTGCCACGGATTGCCATAGCCGCGCTTCCAAACATCCTCGACGTTTTCGTCGACCTTCTCTTTCTCGCGCTTTTCCTCTTGCAGAGTCTTCCGCAGCTCGAATGAAGTGTTTCGAAAATGTTGCACCCGATCAAATATCTTCCGCAGTTTGACTTCGGGCGGATCGTCGGGCAGAACGATCTGCGCCACGGCCTCTTCCATCGCCTTGCGCTTGCCAATGAATTTTTCGAGTTGCGCGTTGCGCACCTTCCCAACCAGTTTCCAGTATTGGTCTGCGTCACCGATGAATGACGATTGATAGTTGAAATCGACACGCGACTTCAGTTCGTTTGGCGGCGGCATGAACTCTTCCTGCTGGAAGGCCGGGATGTTGCTGACTTCCATCCGAGTGATACGGTCCGGCCCCTGCTCGGGTGCCACTCCGGGCGGAAGGCCCTCCCAGCTCGTGCGAAAGTAAACCGCAGCAGCCCCGGCACTGTAGGGCCTGAAAGAAAAGCTGGCCTTCTTGGTAAACAGCGCCTCACTCACGATCCAATGAGATACGTAAGCGCGCTTCTGCTGGAGGCCGTAACTGTACTCAAGAATGCAGCCAGGCTCCACAGCGGGCAGGGTGAACGTTTTTGCCAGGACTTCGAGCCCACGAGCCTTGACCAGAGATTTCTCAAAGACTTGGCCGTCAAAGGCAACGCTGGAGCCGTCTGGCTTCGTAGTGCGGGCCCGAATATGAACAATTTCGTCGTGGCCTTTCCAGAAGGGAATCTCCACATCCCCCTGTCTGCGGCCCTCCTCGGTCAGGATCTTTATGCGGTAGTAATTTTCTTCGTGACCCCTTTCGTCGTCACGGTCGACCTGGCGATAGAGGATAATGGCCGGGGCCCCGGGTGCCAACGGGTCGACGGTCATCTTCAGCTCTTCCGCTTCAACCGGTGGGAACTCCGGGGCCAGGCCAGGAGCCGCTTTCCGGCCAGGCAGGCAGATGACATTCGGATCTTTCGAGCAGCTGTGGTTAGAGGCGGGGCCGCCTCCATCGGTTTGCGGCGGCACTGCCGTCGATGGCGGTTGAGACGTCCCTTGCTGTGCTTGGGAGGCTGAGGAGAGGAGAAGAATGGCAAGAGCTGCGACCAAGCTCGAGGTTGGTTTCATGGAAACCTCGGCGAAATTGTACTCCTCGATGTCTAGAAGGTTTGGAGATCCTTTCGCGGCGACCGGAAGTTGAACCGGGCATCCAATTAGCCGACTTCGACCAACCCGTACGTGTGCTGCCAGCGTGCCCGCATATGCACCAAGGCGCGGCTGATTTCTGCGGCGGAAATTTCGTCGTTCGGTCCGGCGATCACGGCCGCCGCTTCGCGCTTAGCGGCTTCCAACAATTGCGCGTCGCGGATGATATTGGCGACGCGGAAACTCGGCAGCCCTGCCTGGCGCGTGCCAAAGAATTCGCCGGGCCCGCGCAGTTCAAGGTCGAGCTCGGCGATCTTGAATCCGTCGTTGGTCCTTACCATGGCATCGAGCCGGCGCTGGCCCTCTTCGGTAACTTTTCCTCCCGTCATCAGGATGCAATACGATTTGGCGGCGCCGCGTCCGATGCGCCCGCGCAACTGGTGGAGCTGCGCCAGGCCGAAGCGCTCGGCATGTTCGATCACCATCGCGGTCGCGTTGGGCACGTCCACGCCGACTTCGATGACGGTGGTCGCGACCAGAATCTGCAGCTCGCCGCGCTGAAACATGCGCATGACCTGGTCTTTCAGCTCGGCGTCAAGGCGCCCATGCAGAAGTCCAACTTTCAAATCGGGAAATATCTTGCCGCTGAGCTCGCGATACATTTTGATCGCAGCCTTGAGCTCGCTCTCTTCATTCTCGGCAATCACCGGATAAACCACGTAAGCCTGATGTCCCGCCGCGACTTGCTTGCGTACGAACTCCCACACTTTCGGCGACTCGTCGTCGGCACCACAGCGGGTGACGATCGGCGTGCGTCCCGGCGGCAGCTCATCGAGCACGCTGAGGTCGAGATCACCGTAGAGCGTGAGCGCCAGCGTGCGCGGGATCGGAGTGGCGGTCATAACCAAGACATCGGGCTCCGCTGATTCGTTTGCTGATGACGCTGCCGAGCTTCGCTCGGCCGGACGGCCGGGGGCGGCCGTCCCCACATAAGCGTTCTCGGTATCTCCCGACTTCCTCATCAGCTTCAGCCGCTGCAACACTCCAAACCTGTGCTGCTCGTCCACGATCACCAGCCCCAGCCTGGCGAACTCAACTTTCTCTTCCAGCAGTGCATGCGTGCCGATCACAAGCTGCGCATTCCCCTGCGCGATGTGCCGCCGCACTTCCCGCTTGCGGTCGGCTTCAAGCGAGCCGGTCAGCAGCACGATGCGGTAGCCGGCGTTCTCCAGAATCCGCCTCGCCGAAAAATAATGTTGCTGCGCCAGGATCTCGGTCGGCGCCATCAGCGCTACCTGGCAGCCGTTCTCGATGGCGATGATGGCGGCCTCGAATCCGACAATGGTCTTGCCCGACCCGACATCCCCTTGCAGCAAACGCCGCATGGGATAAGGCTTTTCCATGTCCGCCGCAATTTCTTTCAGCACCCGCTTCTGCGCGGCCGTGGGATGAAACGGCAGAATCTTCTTGATCGCCGCCCGCACCCCATCGTCCAGCCGGAATGCGATTCCGGTCTGCGCCTTCTGCTCGCGGCGCTTCAACTCCAGGCCCAATTCCACGAAGAACAGTTCGTCGAAGATCATCCGGATGTGCGCCGGCGTGCGCGACGACTGCAGGTTGTCGAAACTTTCGCCCGGCTCCGGCCAGTGCACGTTCCACAGCGCGGCGCGCGGCGAGATCAGTCCCAGGTGCGCCCGCACCGCGGCCGGAATCGGGTCGGGCAGATCGGGCGTGAGATTGTCGAGCGCAGTGCGGATCACCTTCCGGAACCAGCGCGGCGTCAACCGCCCGATCGCTTCATAGATGGGAACGATGCGGCCAATCTCCAGCGACTCGGCGGCTTTCTTTTCTGCGGCGTTCCCCGCGCCGTTCTCGCCGGAATCGGTGGGATCTCCCAGCATCTCGAATTGCGGCTGAACAATCTGCAGTTCGTGGCTGCGCTGATCCTCTTCGACCTTGCCGTACAGCGCGATCATCTGCCCGGGCTTGAACTTGTCCTGTAGGTACGTCGCATTAAACCAGAGGCAGCGCAGGCGGGCGCGCCCCTGCCCCACCGTAAGCTGGAAAATCGGCATGCTCCGGGTGCGGAACAGACCCGAGTTGCGCACCTCGCCCACCACCGTGGCCATCTCGCCGGCGCGCAGTTCGGAGATCCCCCGCGGGTTCAGCCGGTCTTCATAGCGAAAAGGCAGATAATGCAGCAGGTCGCCGACAGTGTGAATTCCCTTGCCGGCCAGAACTTCCCCAATGCGCGGACCAACGCCCTTCACATATTGCACGGGGGTGGAGAGTTCGAGCATGCGCTAGGGTTCCGTTGGCGTGAAAAAAGAATGGTAGCAGGAGCCGGCGAGTGCCCGCTCGTACATCCCAAGAGCTTACATTCCGGGCAGGACTATTCCCTTCTAACCCGCAAGAGAGCCGTCGGTAGACGCGGGGTTTTGGCCGGATCAAGGGGCGAAATCGCGTGTTCTCGACAGTGCCGCCTTCCGCGTGATGCAAAAGAAGAGCCGCCCAGACATCGAGCGGCTCAGATTGAAGTCGGTAAGGCTCTCCTGCCCGATCCTTTCAGTTCACCACCTGCGTGATAGTTGCCGAAGCCGAACCGTAGTCCACGCTGCCCGCGTATGCAGCGGTGACCACGTCCGACCCACGCGGCAGCGATGTGGTCGAGAAAATCGCCACGCCGGTGCTGTTGACGTTAGCCGTTCCCAATGTCGCGCCGTTGTAGCTGAAAATGACAGGCTGCCCGGTCGGCAGGCTGCCATTACTGGTCAACGAGGCCGTGAACTTGACTGACTTGCCAAAGGTCGACGGATTTGGAGTTGAGGTCAGCACCATATGGATCGATGCCTGGCGCACTGTCTGCGTGGTCGCTGCCGATACACTCTTGGCGTTGAACGCATCCCCGTTGTAGGTCGATGTCAATGTGTTCGCCCCAACCGGGATCGTCGCGGTGGTCCAAGTTGCAACTCCACTAGCATTCGGGGTCCCATAGCCCAGCGATACGGACCCGTTCTTGAAGGTCACCGTTCCGGTTGGAGCCGGTCCTGCCGATGTCACTTTTGCAGTCAAGGTCACAGCTTGTCCGTAGTTCGAGGGATTAAGACTGGAATTCAGCGTCGTCGTCGTGGAGTACTTATCCACTACCTGGTTCACCAAACCAGTACTCGGCTGAAACGTCGCATCCCCGGCGTAGGTTCCTTTAATGTTGTGTGTCGCGCCCGTTAACGAAGACGTTGTGAAACTCGCCATACCGCCAGCCGTGGTGCCCGTGCCGATCGGCGTGGTGCCGTCGTAGAACGTCACGGATTCGCCGTTCGGTATAGTGCCGTATTTCGATGTTACAGTTGCCGTGAACGTCACCGACTGGCCGATTAACGAGGGAGTGCCGGATGTTGACATCGCGGTCGTCGAGGGCACGCGTCCGGCCGTGTTTAGCAGCACGCTTACCAAGCCTACGTAGTCGAAGCCCCCCACGGCCATGTCGGGCCAGCCATCTCCATTCATATCCGCAACCGCGATAGTACTGGAGCCACTGGGTGACAGAATGGCGTATTTTTCAGCCGGGGAAAAGGTTCCGTCGCCATGGCCCAGCAACAGACCCATGACTCCGGTGCATTTGGTAGGAGAGAAACACAAATTCGTGACCATTATGTCCGGCCTGCCATCACCGCTCACGTCCGCTACCGCAACCGCTGCAACCTCGGAGTACCCGCCGGGGTTCAAAACTTCGCCCAACCGGAACGTGCCATCGCCGTTGCCCAGTAGCACGCCCACTGTATTGGGGAGATTCACCGCCCCGGCGCTATTCGCCACCACCAAGTCGAGCTTGCCGTCCAGGTTCACGTCCGCCACCGCAACGGAATGCGAGTATCCGCCGCCAATATTATACGTTCGTGTATGAAGGAACGTCCCATCGCCTTTATTCAGAAAGACGAACACACCGTCGCTAGAATTGGTCGTTACCACCAGGTCCGGCTTGCCGTCCCCGTTAAAGTCCCCTACCGCTACTGCGTATAAGTTGGCTGGGATACAGTTGGTCACTACGGGCCGGAAGGTGCCGTCACCATTACCGAGGAGCACGCCCACGCAACCGGGATAAAAAGTAGTCACTATCAAGTCGGGCTTGCCGTCTCCGTTTACATCCGCCACGGCCACCGACTCAGCACCGGAAGCACCTGCGTCGTGGCTTACAGCCGTCTGAAAAGTCCCGTCGCCGTTGCCCAATAATACGCTCACCGTTCCGTTTCCACATGAAACGGGAGAGCACTGATTTGAGTTGGTCACGATCAGGTCGGGCTTGCCGTCGCCGTTGACATCCGCGACTGCTACCCACGTCGGCCCCGCTCCACCGGTACTGTAGGCCACGGCTGGCCGGAAGGTCCCGTCACCGTTAGCCAGCAACACGCCCACCGTTCCGGGGGAGCCTGTCAGATCGTTAGTCACCACCAGATCCGGCTTGCCGTCGCCGTTCAGGTCTGCGGTCGCTACCGATGACGGAAACGAGTACTGAGCCCCCCCGTCTCGTAAATTACGGGTGGAAGGAAAACGGGCGGAGGCGGGACCGAGGCTTCACCTGTCAATACGATCATGATTGCGACAAAAGCGAGAACAACACCGAAGAAATAACTGCGAGTGAGCTGGCGGCCTATGGGAGACCTCATTTGTTGTGGGTGATTCCGCATGTCGATCTCCTTCTGCGTCCACGATGGATTTGGCGGGAGCGGGTTCGTGGACTGCTCCGAATAAACGGAAGGGCCTGCTCAGACAGAATCGGCTTTCGGGGAAGGACTCTGGTGAGGACTTCGCGACGTACCTGAGGACAATGCGCGCTCCCAGACGGGTTGTCAAGGAGAGAGTCAGACGAGAATTCGTACGCCCACGCTAGTAACTGGCTCTAAATCGCCGTCACACGCATTGACCGGATATGAGCGGAATCGCTGATTCTCCTCGCCCGCGCCTCCCGGTTCGCTTCGGACGCGTAAAATAACGGATAGCGCTGTACGATCTTGAAAGATATAGGGGAGCGAGTGGTCATGGAAACGCAGAGCGAACCCAATCCCAAGTCAAATCCGGCCACAGCCGAGGAGCATATCAAAAGTGCTCAGCAGATTCTGAAGGTGCTGCAAGAGAAGATTGGAAAGCATCCAGAAATCGGCGCGGCGATTACCAAGCTGGAGATGGCGCTAAACGATCTGGCGATCCAAACTGGCGGCCTGCTGTAGAGGAAACCGGCGGCATCCCGGGTAAACAAGGGGCATCCGACGACGCTCTCTGTGGTGTCTAAACCATCGGTGCTCACCAATCTTCTTCCGGCCTTGCTGGCGATCATCCTGGGCAACGTGGTGTACTTTCTGTTGATTCCATCCTTGCCTCCGGTCGCGCGGCACCAACCCCTCCATCTGGACCTGGGCATGATTCTGGATTTCTGGCTCTGCCTGGTGGCCTACGGATTGATCCGTACTGCCAGAAGGTGGCGATAGCGAGAAAAGTGCCGGTTACTTTAGGAACATCGGTAACCCATACCCCCCATCGTACAATTTGTTCGATCATGCCGAAACTCGCGGTTCTGTACGAAGCGGGCCAGGCGGTGCTCTCCACCTTCGACCTGGATGAGGTGTTGCAGCGAATCCTGGCGATCGCGCGCGACTATTTTCGACTGCCGAACGTCGCCATCCTTCTGATCGACAAGGAGGCGCAGCAGTTGTGCGTTCGTTCGCAGATTGGCTGGGACGCCGGCAAAGACAAGATTTGTCTGGGCTACCACGACGGCATCACGGGAGCCTCCGTCCTGAAGAAGAGGCCGGTATACGCCCCGGACGTGACCAAGGACCCGCGCTACATCTGCGCCGCGCAATCCACCCGCTCCGAGCTGGCGATTCCGCTCATCGCGGGAGATGAAGTCGTGGGCGTGCTCGACTGCCAGAGCGACCACATCGATCACTTCGACGATGAAACCATCCAGCTGCTGACTTTATTTTCCACGCAAGCCTCGATCGCGCTGCAGAATGCCCATTTGTATTCTCTGGAACGCCAGCGCGCCCGGCAGCTGGAAGCCATTAATGCCATCGCGCAGCAAAGCACCGCCGTCATGGATCTGGAGGAACTGCTGGCCCGCGTATGCTCGGTAATTCAGCGGGCCTTTGAGGTCTCGCACGTATCGCTGCTGCTGCGGGAGGAGAGCGATCTGGTCATGCGCGCGCATCAAGGCACGCTGACCCCCTGCATCCCGCCCGGTGGCCGATTTCCAGCAGCGCTGGAGCCGTGGTCGCGGGTGATCGCAACCAGTGGCAGCGTCATCGAAAGCGATCTGCGGACCATGCCCGAGCCTAAGCGGCTTTTCCTGGAGTCGGCCTCGCGCATGAGCATCCCTCTCATTTCGTTCGGGCAGACCCTCGGAGTGCTCACGCTGCACAGCTCGCAGCCCAACGCGTTCCGGCAGAACGCGCTGCTGCAGTCGCTCGAATCCGTGGCCGACATTTGCGCCACGTCCATCCAGAACGCGCACTACGTGGAGCGGGTGAAGCAACTGGCGTACCTCGACGGCCTCACCGGCATCTTTAACCGGCGCTTTTTCGAGTTGCGGATCATAGAAGAAATCGAGCGTGCCCGCCGCTACGGAACCGGCATGGCAGTGATTATGGCCGATATCGATCAGTTCAAGAAGTTGAACGACGAATTCGGTCACCTGCTGGGCGACGAAGTTCTGCGGCAGGTGTCTTCACTCTTTCACCAGCAGCTGCGCAAGATTGACGTGGTGTGCCGCTACGGCGGAGAAGAATTCGCGATCCTGCTTACCCAGACCAACACCCAGCAGGCGGTCATAATCGCTGAAAAGTTGCGGCGGTTGGTGGAAGGTTATCAGTTTCCTGGAGTGCCCCGGACGGTCACCATCAGCGCCGGAGTAGCAGCCTTCCCCGACCACGGCAAAAGCCGCGATGACCTGATCCGCGCGGCCGACAACGGACTCTATGCCGCGAAGCAGGCCGGCCGCAACCGCATCTGCCTAGCGAGTCTGGCGCGCGCCGTCGCGACCGGAGTGTAGCGCGCGGTCTTCCACTGCTAAATGTCCAGCCAGTGTCCCCGCAGTTCCTGCCGCAGCTGGTCCATCTGCATCTTCAATCTTTCCTGATCCTTCTTGAGTTGGCGCTGCTGGAGCTGGGATTGGTTCTTGAGTTTCTCGGCCTGCTCACGGATTTTCTTGTGCTGCCCGCACAGGTCCTTGCGAAGCTCCCGGACGGTGGTGTCGGCGTCTTCGCGGGCCAGTTCCATCTGAGGCTGTATCTCGGCAAGTTCCTGCTGCAGCTCGCTCAGGTCGACCGCGGACTCGGCGTCGATCACAGAATCGTCGGAGCTTTCTTCTTCCAGAAGTTCACCGGACTCTTTGCGTTCGGGCAAGGTCAGCGTCAAGTTCTGTTCCTTCTTGTCGCGAATCACGCCCACACTCACCGACCCTTTTTCGCGCGAGCGCACCGCGTGCGAGAAGTCGCTGGTGTCGTGCACGGGCTCATCGTTAACCTTGACGATAATGTCTCCCGCGCGCAAGCCGGCCTTTTCCGCGCGGCTGCCTTTATCGACCGAGCGCACCAGCACACCATTGCCGTTCTTCACCCCGAAGAAGTCTCCCAGTTGCGGCGTGATGTTCTCGACCATCAGACCGCTGCGTTCCGAGCGAGTCGTCACCACCCAGTCGAAAGTAGGGATGTTGATCTCGGGAATGTGAATCTCGGGAATATTCACGTGGATATCGCCGACACCGTGCCGGGCAAACTCGTTATGCTTGTCGGCCAGTTGCACCTTCACCGTCACCGGCTGGCCATCCCGGCTCAGTCCGAAACTCACCACCCGGCCGGGCGGCATTTCGTGGATCATCCTGCGCAACTGCGCGCCACTCTCGATCGCCGTGCCATTCATGGTGAGAATAACGTCGTGCTCCTTGATGCCGGCTTTGCCGGCCGGAGCATCCTGGTCGACCATCGTTACCTCGACACCTTTTTCCTCTTTCAGCTTCAGAGCACTCAGCCGCTCGGTGGTCACGTCCGAGATGTCGACCCCGAGATAGGAACTGGTGCCGCTGTCTTCGCTGGAATAGACCATCCAGGGCTGCGTCGGCGGATCGACCGACCAGTTCTGGGCTGCATGCGAAAAGGTGAGGAGCAAGGGCAACAACACGATACTGGTCATAACGTATTTGCGCATGGTCATTCCCTCATCCTGAATCGTTTGCGGCTCGCGGATCCAAACTCCTGATTGTTGATTTTTGATTGCTGAGTAAAAACCAGACTCCCCGACGCTGTTTCGGCCTTCAATCGGCGATCAACAATCATCAATCATCAGTCAACAATGCCTTTCACCGGGCGCGCTTGAAACTGATGTCGCCAGTCGAGGTATGCACCTTGAGCGTGGGGCCTCCACCGTTCAGCTTGCCCTCCGCGTTCAGCGTCCTGGGTTCCCACTGGCTGCCTTCGCTGTTGATGTGGATGTCGGGAAACTCGGAGGTGATGTGATGCCCGCTGCCCATATCAACGCTGGCGCGGATGTTGATCGCTACATCTGTGGCCAGATAGACCGTGATGTCGCCCGCACCCGTCTCCAAATCGGAATCGTGACGGTCGGCGCCGGTATTCAACAGCTTCACGGTGATTCCGCCCGCGCCCGTTTCCGCCCGAGCCGAAGGCACACCGTAAAGCTCAATGCTGCCCCCGCCAGTCTCGGCTTGAACATGACCCTTGGCCGACGTCAGCCGGATGCTGCCTCCGCCGGTTTCAATCTCCGCGGGACCGCCAATATCGCTCAAGTCGACGCTGCCACCGCCGGTCGATGCCTTGACCTTGCCGTTGCAATGGCGGATGTTGATGCTGCTGCCGCCGGTTTCGATGACCGCGCCCTGCGCGCAGGACTGAATCTCGACACTTCCGCCACCGGTTTCAGCCGTCAGCTTGCCGTTGGCTTGACGCACTTCGATGGAGCCGCCGCCGGTGTGCAGTCCGAGATCGCCGCTGATCGTGCCCACGTCGATCGAACCGCCTCCGGTTTCGGCGTTCACTCCTCCGCCAATGTCATCGAGCTTCATGCTGCCGCCGCCGCTCTCCGCTTCCACGCGGCCCATGACGCCTGTGGCGTCAACATTGCCGCCTTCGGTTTCGAGCTTCACTAAAGCCATTTCGCGGGGAACCATCACAGAAAACTCGGAGGAACAATGGCGGGGCCGTCGGCCGCCCTGCCAATCTCCCACGATCCAGGCGGTGTCGCCCTTCACGTAGGCGGTGATTTTGTACTGCTCGAACTGGCGGCGTGCATCTTGCTCGTTAGAATTGCCAAAACGGGTATGAACGACATAATTGATGCCCTGCTGCTGCCCGCCGCGCACCACTACGGAGCCCATGTCAACTTTGATTCTCAGGTTCTTGACCGTTGCCAGCGAGCCCGTGATCTCCTGACCCCAGGATCCGCCTTCGCGGGTTACATGTGTTTCCTGCGCCCAGCTCTGCGAAACCAGAACCAGCGGCGCAAGCAGGGCCAGCATTCCAGCCAGCCCGACAATTTGTAGCGAACGTTTCAAAATAGTGACCTCAATTCTCGCCCCATCTCGGCGGTTTCTTTTCTAGCGCTTCTTTTGTAGCGCCGCCGTCCCGGCGGCTGTCGCGAGGGCGTCCCGCCCTCGCACGCGAAGGCAAGATGCCTTCGCGACAGCCGGCAAGTTGCCGGCGCTACTTTCCTAATCAATCTCCGGCAACTGCGCCAGCATGGTGCGGGCCTGCGACTTGATGTACGTGCTCTGGTCCTTCGCTGCCAGGGCCATCAGCACGCCGCGCACGCTGCCGTCGGCCTTCACCGGCTCGATGAGCCGCAGCGCCTCGATACGAATGCCGGAATTGTCATCGTTCACCAGCGCCCGCAGAACCGCGTCGCGGACATTCGTGTCGTCCTTCACGTAATTACCCAGCGCGTCCAGCGATTTCAGCCGTACTCCCGGATTCGTGTCATTCTGCAGCGCATACATCAGGGCTTCACGCACCTGCAGGTCGCCCGACCGCTTCGCCAGCAGGTCGACCGAATCCACGCGCACGCCGGAGTTGTAATTGTTGTGTGCCGCATACAGCAGCAGCTGCTGGATATCCTGATCGTTCAGCGACCCCTGCTTCTGCTCTTCCGATACGGCCTTGTACTTGATGCTGATTTGATTTGTGTTGGGATCCTGACTGATGGAATCGATGCCGGCAATGGAAGTTTGCGCGGGAACGGTTGCGGGTGCTTGAACAATATCCGTTGGGCCGCGTGGAATGAACTTATAAGCTGCTACGATCCCGGCCGCGAAACCGAAAATCAGAATCGCCGAGGCCAGCGCGGGAGAGAACTTCACCTGCCGCAGCCAGTTCGCCGGATCGAACGCCAGCCGACTGAAGAAGCTGCCTTGCTTGGCCGTCTCCAGCGCTTCCTGCAGGCGCATGCGAGAAGCCGCCAGCAGATTCGGTGTGGCATCGGCCGCGCGATCCTGGGCCAGCAGCGCGTGAAACTCCTGCTCCGCCTTCAGTTCGGCTGCGCAGTCGGCGCAGCGGGCCACGTGCTGCTCCAGTTCGTGGCGGGCGTCATCCGCCAGTTCGCCATAAGCCTGAAGCACGATATTCTCTCGAACCCATTCACACTTCATAATTGCACCCCCTCGGGGGAAACTAACTCATGTGCAGACAGCCACTTCGGCTGTCCGGCCAGGGCGAAGCCCGGCCGCTCAATCCCAACTCTCTACCGCATATCCGCCAGCGCCCCGCGCAATTTCTGCGTGGCGCGGAAGAGGGTATTCTTGGCGGTCTCTTCCGTGGTCTGCAAAATCTCACCCACGGTGCGCAGCTTCAGCCCGTGGTAATGCTTCAACTCAAACACCATGCGCTCGCGCGGCGTCAGCTTTTCCAGCGCTCCCGAGATGCGCGCCCCCAACTGCCGGCGCATCAAATCCCGCTCCGGATTCGCGCCCGCGCGCACGTCGGGCACCTGGTCGAGCAGATCGTACTCGCCGCCCGACGGATCCTTCGCCACCGGTGCGTCTTCTTTACGCACATTCCTCTTGCGCAAATGGTCGAGGCACAGATTGGTTACGATCCGGTAAATCCAGGTGTAGAAGGAGCACTCGAACCGGAAATTTCCGATGTTCTTATATGCCTTGAGGAAGGCGTCCTGGTAGACGTCCTGCGCGTCCTGCTCAGTTCCGGTGAGATGAAGAGCCAGGCGCAACACCGCCTGGTCATAGTGACGGACGAGTTCCTCGAAGGCGGCGCGGTTTCCGCGCTGGGCCTCCCGGATCAGCATCGTGTCATCTATGCGGCGTTCTTGCCCAGCCATGCGGCCCCGCACGGGGTCCTGGTCCTGACTGAATCTCTCTACTCTCTCACTCTTTGTTTTCGAGTGGGCCCGTTCGCCAACCGCAAGTGGTATTGCCCAAACACCTGCCGGCATGTGCTGTCGCGTCCTCTACCGCCCGGTATTTACCGCCTCCGGGCTGGCACAGGGATAGACGAGTCGTCAGTGGAACCGTGAGCAGGAATTATAGGCTGGGCAGGGGAATTTTGGGGGCTTAGGTGATTCAGGGACAAAGATTTAGGGCGAAACAGAACAAGGGTCAACAGCTGCGAGTGCCGGTCTGGCATGCGAAATGCCCTAGTTGTAGGGCACTGATCAGTCTGGAAGCTTGAGAAGATGAAATCCTTCAGCATCGGTTGGTAGCTTGGCCACTTGATTTAAGGTGAGGCCGCTAATGGTTTTGCTGGCTACTTTCAGCGTAACTGTCCACTTCTGAAGAGGATCGTACCCGTCGCTGGTCCTAATCCCGAGAAAACGGACAGTGCAGCCGCGGCTGAACGGAGGAACAGCCAGAGTTACTCTCCCATCTGGTGGGACGGGAAAGTCCTGAGAACGGCTGGAATTCAGCCGGAGGGTGTACCGCTCTGGAGATGCTGCCAGAACCCGTACGCGTTCTTGGGATGGCGGGCTAGGGGCAGGAAGCGCGTAGGAGCAGCCAACGGAAGCCAGCATCAGACAGACGCTGCACGCTATAGAGCCAACGAATGCGACTTGAGTCAAGTGACCTTTCCGCATTCCTCCACCCCACGTGTGGCATGCGCTCGCTGGAGCGTGCGCATGCCTACTCCGCGACAGCTTCCTTCTCGATCACCACTTTCAGATGCGCGGTCACGTCCTTGTGCAGCTTGACTGGGACGGTGAACTCGCCCACCGTCTTCAGCGGCTCGTGCAGCTGGATCTTGCGGCGATCGACGCTGAAGCCCTTCTTGGTCAGCGCGTCGCCGATATCGCTCGACGTGACCGATCCAAAGAGCTGATCGTGCTCTCCCGTGCGCCGCGAGAACGACACCGAGACGCCCTCAAACTGCTTGGCTAGTTCCTCGGCCTGCGTCTTCTCCTTGGCGGAGCGCCGCACCGAAGCGGCCTTCATCTGCGTGATGACGGCCTTGTTGCCCTCGTCGGCCTGAATGGCCAGCTTGCGCGGCAACAGATAATTCCGTCCATAACCTTCCGCGACCTTCACCACGTCGCCGCGGGATCCCAGCTTCGCTACATCTTCTTTCAGAATGACTTCCATGAAAATAGCTCCAATCTAAAACGCTATTGGCTCTTGGCCTTTGGCTTAAACCCCTTGGCCCGGCTCGATTGAGCCAAAAGCCAAGGGCCAATAGCCAAGAGCACTCTACTTACGATGCTCTTCCCGCAAACGGCAGCAACGCGATATTGCGCGCCTTTTTGATGGCCGCCGACAGCCGGTGCTGGTGTGGCGCGCACACGCCGGTCAGGCGCCGCGGCACGATCTTGCCGCTTTCGGCCACGAACTGCCCGAGCATGCGGTAGTCCTTATAGTTGATGTCCTCGATTTTCTCGACGCAGAACTTGCAGACCTTCTTGCGCCGGAAAAATTTGCGTCCGCCACCGCCTTCGCGCGGAGGTCCGCCGGGCCCGCGTCCGCCACCGCCTCCGCCAAACCGCGGACGATCTCCTCCCGGCCGGGGACCATCGAAACGCGGCCTCTCGCTGGGAGTGGATTGCTCTGGTGCTTTCGTTTCGTCAGCCATAAGTCTCCTTGAAATTCAGTGGCTAGTGATTAGTGGTTAGTGGCTAGCCAAATCAACCCTCAGCGCGAATGGGCATGGTTACTGGCCACTAATCACTAGCCACTAACCACTGCGCCCTACGCCGTCGCGGGAGCTTCCGGTGCCGCTGCGGCAGGCGCTTCAGCCGCCGCTGCCACCGGAGCCGGAGCCGCGGGCTGCGCACTTACCTTCTTCTTCGCGTCGCGCAGCGCCTTGATCTTGTCCAGCCGCTTCTGCTCCTCGTCGGTGCGCACGGTGAGGAACTTGATGACCGGCTCAGTCACGCGCAGGCGGCGCTCCAGTTCGTGAATCACCGCGCCTCCGCCCTCCACCACCATCAGCACGTAAATGCCTTCGTGGAACCGGCGAACGGTATAGGCGAGACGGCGCTTGCCCATCTTGTCGACGCGCTGCACGGTTCCGCCGGTGGGCGGCACGACCGCGCTCAAAGTCGAAATCAGTTTGTCCAGATCTTCATCCGTCATATCTGGCCGAACGATAAACATCAATTCATAGGTACGATTCATTCTTTTCTCCAAATCCAGTGGCTAGTGATGAGTGGTTAGTGGCTAGTAAAATCCCGCCTTAACTAACCACTCATCACCAACCACTAGTCACTGCTCTTCTTTCCGGTTGAAGCGGTTCATCGCCGCCGCCGGACCTTCTTTCAAAATCACTTTCACCGCTTCTTCAACGGTGTCGAGCATGCCGTCCACGATCGCCAACTCCGCCTTACGCATCGGAGCCAGCAGATACTCTGCGCCATCGCTAACTTTCCGCTCGGGCGCCACCCCGATCCGGATACGCAGAAAATCCTGCGTGTCCAGCGCCCCGATGATCGACTCGATGCCGTTATGCCCCGCCGAACTCCGCCGCGTATGAATGCGCAACGTGCCCAGCGGAAAATCCAGCTCGTCCTGAATCACGATCAGGTCCGACTCCGGGTTCGATTCGTACTCCGCGACCAGCTCCCGCACCGCGACGCCACTCAAATTCATGAACGTCTCGGGCTTGGCCAGCAGCACCGTCTGATCGGCAATCACCGCCCGCGCCGTCAGCGCCCGGCACTGCCGGTTTCTCACGTCCACCTTCAGATTCCCGGCGATCCGATCAATCGCCAGAAAGCCCAGGTTATGCGGCGTGAATTGATACTCGATACCCGGATTGCCGAGACCGACGATCAGTTTCACGCCTTGATAGCTTCCTCAATCCAGACCACTTGTCATCCTGAGTGAGACGCTTTCTGTCTCGCGAAGGATCTGGGCGAGCCGCGCGATGCGGCGCGTTCTTTGCGGCGCAATACTCGCGCGCCTGGCTCGCTTCCTTATTTCTTTTCCTTCTTCTCGGCCTTCTCCGGCTTTGCCGCCGGAGCCTCGGTACCTTCTTCCTCGGTCTCCTGCTTGCCCTTCTTGATGACTTCGGGCTCGGCCGGAGCCGCCGCTTCCGCAGCTGTCGCGTCGGGCGTGGCTACAACTTCTTCCTTCACCGAGGTAACGTGCGCCACGGGCTGGTTCTCGTCCGTAATGAATTTGACCTTGTCCGAGTGCGGCAACTCCGAAACGCGCAGCACCTTGCCAAACGTCAGCTGACTGACGTCGGCGTCGATGTGGCTCGGGATGTCCGCCGGCAGGCACTCAATCTCGACCTCGCGCAGCATCTGTTCCATGATGCCACCCTCCTGCTTCACGCCGGCGGCCTCGCCCACGAGGAAAATCGGCACGCTGACTTTGAGTACCTTGTCGAGCGCGATGCGCTTCAGGTCGATGTGCAGCAGATGGCCCTTGATGGGCTCGTACTGCCAGTCAACGATCATGGCCTTGCTGCGCTCACCACCGCTGAGAGCGAGATCGAAAATCGTGTTGTGGCCGGTCTCCGAGTTCAGAATGCGCGTCACGTGCCGCGGGTCCACGCTGATGGAGATCGATTCCTTGCCCGCTCCATAGACTACGGCCGGAATCTTTCCGCCCTGGCGCACGCGCCGGGCGTGGTTCTTGGTCCCCGCTTCGCGGGGTTGCGCTTCGAGTGTGTTTTGTTCCAATGTAGTTGCCATAAATTTCAATTCCCTTTAATTCAATTCTCTTTAAAGTGTTGTCATTAAAGTGTTGTCATTCCGACCGGAGCCGGAGCAACGCGACGGCGCAGTGGAGGAACCTGCTTTTTGCCGGACGCCTGCAAAATTCTTACCGCACTACGTAAATAACTTGCTGACCGAAGTCTCTTCGTGATTGGCCTGAATCGCCCGGCCAATCAACCCCGCAATCGAGAGGACGCTGATCTTCCCTCCCTTTTCAGTTCGTGCCGCATCCGCCTCGGCCGTCAGCGGGATCGTGTTCGTGACCACCACTTGCTGAATCACCGAGTTCCTGATGTTCTCCACCGCCGGCCCCGAAAGCACTGCGTGCGACGCGCATGCGTAAACCGACGTCGCCCCGTTATCCATCAATGCCTGCGCCGTCTTTACGAGTGTTCCGGCGGTGTCGATCAAATCGTCGATGATCAAACATGTCCGCCCATCGACGTCGCCGATCACATGCATTACTTCGGCCACGTTCATCTCGACGCGGCGCTTGTCGACGATCGCCAAAGCCGCATCGACTTTCTTCGCGAAAAACCGCGCCCGCTCCACGCCACCCGCATCCGGTGAAACCACCGTCAGATTCGGCAGTTGCAGCTTGCGGAAATGATCCACCAGCACCGGCGAAGCGAACAAATGATCCACCGGAATATTGAAAAAGCCCTGCAACTGCGGCGTGTGCAAATCCACAATCAGCGCCCGGTGCGTGCCCGCCGTGGTCAGAAGATCGGCCACCAGCTTCGACGAAATCGGGCTGCGCGGCTTGTCCTTCCGGTCCTGCCGGGCATAGCCAAAGTAGGGCATCACCGCCGTAATGCGCCGCGCCGAAGCGCGTTTCAGCGCATCGATCATGAGCAACAGTTCCATCAAGTGCTCGTCCACCGGACGGCACGTCGGCTGCATCACGAACACATCGGCGCCGCGTACGTTCTCCTGAATCTGGACGTAACACTCGCCGTCACGGAACCGAATCACCTGCGCCTGCCCGCGCTGCATGCCGAGAAAGTGGCAGACTTCATCGGCCAAAGGCTCGTTCGCCGTGCCGCTGAAGATCTTGAACTTCTCGTCCATCCGCGGACGCTGCTTCCGCTCGGTCTTTTCGTCGGTCACGGGCGGACTCTTCTTTTCAACTTTCTCAGTCTTGTCGGTCGGCGTGACTAAAGTAGCCATAGTTAGCTCTCAGCTGTCAGCCTTCAGCTATCGGCCAACCCTGCCGTCGCTTCTCTCGCTCCAAGCTGAGAGCTGATGGCTGAAAGCTGACAGCTGATTCTTTGGCTGGGCCGCTAGGATTCGAACCTAGACAAAGTGCTCCAAAGGCACTTGACCTACCATTAGTCGACGGCCCAGTAAGCCATGGTTGATAGTCGATTTTCGATTGTCGATGGAACCCCAACCGGGCCCTCTAATTGTCAATCAACAATCAAAATTCAACAATCAAAAATTCTTTGGCCATCCTCGGCCCATTTGGCCACAGGCACAAATCCTAGCCAACCACAACCCGCCGCCAGTAAGCCCGCCGCGTCAACGTCGCCGTCGCCTGCGCCGCCCAGCCTTGCTTCCGCAGCCGCGCCGCCGCCTGCCTGGCCGCCTCCCGCGAGGCGAACAGCCCATACAGCGTGGAACCGGAGCCCGACAGGGACGCATATTTCGCGCCCGCGCGCAAAAGCGCACTCTTTCCACTACTCAGCTCGGGATATTCAGGAAAGACGACTCGTTCAAAGTCGTTTTCAATCCCAGCCCGGACAAGCCAGAGAAGCGGATTCTCGGCCCGGCCCCCTCTTGCCAAAAAATCAGAAGGAGCACTGGAGTACAGCTCACTCAGCCACGCCGACAACCCGCGACCAAGCTCATTCATTCTATCGGAGGCAGAGGATACGGTCAATTTCTCCGGCAGCGATTTCAACGCGACTGCGGATTTCGAGGTAAACGCGGATTTCGCCGCAACCGTGGGTTTCGAAGCGACCGTGCACGTCGAGGCAACCGTGGAAGAGCGGCCCTTCAGGGCCGCGTCAACGTCATCCGAAGGACTGGGCTTTAGCCCCTGTCTATCACCACTCAACGTATCCCAAGCCGCAAACGCCTTCGGGGTTGAGACGCCAACCTTCGGCGTCACCGCCACGCATGCCGTCGCCGGCAAATCCGGCAGCGGATACACCTGCTCCCCACGCCCCACGCCGAGCACGGTCCCGCCCACCAGAAACAGCGGCAAGTCCGATCCAACTTCCGCGGCTATCCGAAATCTTTCTGCCGCTGCGAGACTCTTCCTTAGCGCCCGCTCTAGTCCCAACAGAGTCGCCACGGCATTCGCTGAAGCCCCGCCCAGTCCGCCCTGCACCGGCAGCCGTTTCTCGATCTCGATGACGACTCGCCCTTTTGCGTGCATCGCCTGCATTGCTTTCACCGCGATGCGGAAGCAGGTATTCGATTCGTCTGTCGGCACGCGCGGATCGTCGCACTGAATCTCAACCCCGCTCCCGCGGCCCACGCTCACCCGAATCAAATCATGCAGCGCGATCGTCTGATACACCGTCAGCAACTCATGAAACCCATCCTCGCGCGGCGCGCCAATGCGCAGCCCAAGATTAATCTTCGCGAACGATCGCACGGTCACGGACATGGATGGATGATTGTAAAGGCTCGATTGTGTGTTTTTTCATGAAGAGTTTCTGCGATCGCGCCCAGTCGATGCCAGGCATTCAATTCCACTCTGGGCCAAGCGCCAGGAGTATACTCTTTGCCACCGTCATGGCATTCGATGAATATCCAGATGAAAGGGGCCTTCGATATCCAGTCGCCTTGGTCTATAGCCTCGTCGTCGCGATCCTCTGGATCCCTGCGCTTATTCTTCGCCGCCTCGGACGCTTCTTCCGGGAAATGGGTACGGACAACTGGCCGCGGGCGAACGGAACCATTACGGCCGGAAGCGTCAAGGTGATCCACGGATGGGTTGTCGATTACGCTCTTGGCCAATTGGATTATAGCTACTCGGTAGCCGGCGATTACTATGCGGGCAGCATCACGCGGCAATACCCCGACGAACAGGCCGCGTGGGACTACGTCGACGCTCGCACCGGCATAACTGTCGTAGTGAGGTACAAGGACGACAACGTCCAAGCGTGCGTGCTGCGAGACCCGGATCAGGACCGCTCCTGGACCGCCGAAAACCCGCCCGGCCTTTTTGCGATGATCTGGCAGCACTGGCGGGATGAATTGCGAGGGGAGACGCAAGCAAGTCCAGAGGATGAAGACCTCCAAGAGGATGAGGATGATGCGAATGTCGACCGCACAGATCCTGTGAAGCATTGAAGATTGCAGACACCAGAACCTACCGTGACATCCTGACCAGCGACCGCATGATCTCCCGCTCCAAAGCACCTCTGCTTCTGCTCGCGGTCGCCGTCGTGATCGCAATCGTCGCGGTGTTGCTGCCGCCGATCCCGCAGCCGCTGGCTTATCACAACTTCGCCGACCAGCGCGGCTGGCTTGGCATTCCGAATTTCGGAGACGTCGTCTCGAACGTTCCCTTCGCAGTGGTTGGGCTATGCGGCCTAGTCTTCCTGGCTGGGCCGCGACCGCAGACATTCTCCGATCCTCGCGAACGCTGGCTCTACCTCGTGATGTTCGCCGGACTGATTCTGACCGCGTTCGGCTCGGCCTACTATCATCTTGCGCCGGGAAACGCGCGCCTGGTGTGGGACCGCATCCCCATCATGATCGTGTTCATGGCGCTGGTCGCGGCCGTGATCGCGGAGCGCGTCAGCGTGGGCGCGGGACTTGCGCTCTTCCCCATGCTGCAGGCCGTTGGCGTGGGGAGCGTGCTGTTATGGCACGCGGGAGAGCTGCACGGCCACGGCGACCTGCGCTTGTATGCGGCAGTGCAGGTGTACTCCATCCTCGTCCTGCTCCTGCTGTTGCTGGTTCCAGCGAAGTACACGCGCGGCTCGGACTTCGCGGTGGTGGTGGGGTTCTACGTCCTCGCCAAAATTCTGGAGGAAGCTGACCGCCAGGTCTTCGCGCCGGGCCACATCGTCAGCGGCCACACCCTGAAGCATCTCGCCGCCGCCGCGGCGGGCTACTGGATTCTCCGCATGCTGCGGCACAGAGAAAGTTGTAGACCTTGATCCGTGGGAATAGAGGTTTGACGCACCGCGGGAAGAGCGCGGCTTCAGCCGCGCCGTTACATTTCTAAAGACTCCGGCTTCAGCCCCTGAGGGAACCCTCGGGGGGGCAGCAGTTGATAGATCCTGATCTGTGGCAAATCCGCGTGATTCGGGGCAAAGAGGTTCGCAACTCCGAACCGGGGTTGATCAGTGCTAGGCGATTTTTCACCAACGCAGGATAAGTAGTTTCTGTTTTGCCAACCAGCCTGTGGCAACTTCACAAAAGCTTGTCTCTCGATAGCTCTGTTTTGCCGACAAATCTTACGATGGCTTGTAGATGAGGCCGATGGCTGCACCCACGATGACCCACTGAATGAAGTAGGCGATGGACTGGTAGATGGTCAGCGTGAGGCCGATGTTCAGGTTGATGTAGTTGTGGATCGCGAAGGTGCAGACAGAGAAAAGACCGATGAGTGCGCCGAGGTATATGCCTGATACGATGCCGCCACCAGCAGTATAAATTCTTGCGTAGAGAATGGCGACGACCACGATGGCGATGAGGATGGCGATCATGCCGTAGGGCATCACCTTCATCATCTCGTCCTTCGGACGATAGACGTTGGGGTACTTCATGAATTCAGTTTTCATGGATGGCCATGCAGCGAACATGGCAAAGCCATAGACAAAGTAGGCGACCATAGCCCCGAGGGAGGCCAATGCAATGCGGGCGTAGTTCACGGTCACTCCTGCTGAAGCCGACTTGATACGCCGGAGAATTCTACATCAGACGGTTACTTTCGTTGGATGTTTACTGGCATTGAAGTCAACTGGCGCTACAAGACCTTTACAACGGTTTGACACTGCTCAATCAGCGCTGCGAGCTTCAGCCCTGAGACTATCTGCTGGAGGAGAGATGTAGTTAGACCTTGATCCGCGGGAATCCGTGTAGACCCGCGGCAAAAGAAGGTGCCTTACCCGCGCCGCTTATACAGCACCGCGAATTCAAATCCCGAATTCGGCGGGAACAACTCTGCTACTTTCCTCAGACGCTCGGCCAGGGCGGAGGGCGCCAGCAGCGGGTAGTCCCGCTCGCGCAGATCGTAGTAGTCCACGTCGAGATACAGCGACAGCAGATAAATCGAAATCGTGTCGGAGAACGTGGCGTCGAAATATTCGTTCTTGTAACGCTCGGCGTCGGGGCCGGCGGCGGTGGCCAGCTTGCGCGCGTCCCAGGCGTCGAGCGAAGTCTCGCCGCGGATGCCCGCTTCCACCTGGCTCCATGCTAACTCGCTGAAGTCGCGCGAGACTCCGGCGCGCTCGACCAGCGCGTGACCCACGTTGATATAAAACTCGAAGGCCACGGAAAACTTGTCGTCCATCAATCGCGTGGAGATGAATACGCACTGCGAGTCGCCCAGGTTCAGGTTGCGATGGCAGACGGCGTTGTCGCTGAGCGCCACGTCGTAGCGGTCGGCGATGAGCGTTTCCTCGCCCTGGCTCACAGTCAATGGGACGAAGTAGTAGGCCTTGCGCTCGAGCGCGGCCGCGACCTTGGCGGGGACGGCGGCGATCATGCGCTCCAGATCAAACGAGTTGACCGCGACTTCGCCGGCAACGGCATAGCAGATGCCGTTCGGCGCCTGGGAAACTGGGGTGACCCGGACGACTTCGGCGGGACTGCGCGTGATGGCTGGGGCTGCCTGCGACATCTGCCCTATTCTACACACAGCCGCCGCGCATTCCGGGTCCATTAGAATAGGTGTTGGAATTTTATGGCCCCTCCAGCCGCATCCCGCGCGCCTCGCTGGTACACCATCCCTGTGCGTGTGGGTCTGGTGACGTTCATCGGGACGCTGCTGTGCTTCGCGGTGAGTTTGCTGCTGGCCATCCTAGGCACGGTGCTTGTCGGGGCGCTGCGCGGCATGCATCCCGACATGCGGATCGCCTACCGGCAGATTGCGCTGCCTGTGGCGCTGGTGGCGGGAAGCATTATTTTCGCGCTCGCGCTGGCGATGGAGATTCGCCATTACCGTCAAGCTAAGACCTTGTCGGCGATTGAGAGGCTGGGTTGATGGCGCCGGCGCCGCGGATTGCCATTCCGATGCCGCACTCGACCGACCACGAGTATGGCGAGCGGGCCATTCCGCAGTACGAGCGCGCGGTTGCGCTGGCCGGAGGCGAACCGGTTCGGGTGCCGCTCGATCAGAGCGCGAACGAAATCAGAAAACTGGTGCAAGGCTGCGACGGCGTGCTGCTGCCGGGGAGCAAGGCCGATGTGGATCCAGCCCGGTTCAACGCCGCGCGGTCGCCGCATACGGCGGCCGCCGATCCGCGGCGCGACGCTGCCGACGATCTGCTGCTGGACGATGCTTACCGGCAACGGAAACCCGTGCTCGGCATCTGCTACGGGTTGCAGAGTCTGAATGTGTACCGCGCGGGATCGCTGGTGCAGCACATCCCGGATTTTTTGCCGGAAGAGACGCGTGCCAGGGTAAATCATGAGGCCGGGAGGAAGGTCGCGGTGGCGCACTCGGTGGAAATCGACCCGGGCTCAAGACTGGCGAACATATTCAGTGGGGACAGCCGTCCCCGGCTATCCGGGCGATCGGAACTGCTCGGACCTGCGGCGCTGGAGTTGGGAAATCGGGAAGAGCACAGCTTCAGCCGTGCCGATACGACGCCGGGAAGGGATAGGGCTTCAGCCCCTGGGGGCAACAGCCTCATCTTGCCGGTAAACTCTTCGCATCACCAGTCGGCCGACGCGATCGGCACCGGCCTGCGCATCGTGGCCCGCTGTCCCGACGACGGCATCATCGAAGCCATCGAAGGAACCGCGCCGGATCATTTCGTGTTGGCGGTACAGTGGCATCCCGAACGATCGGTGGGTGAGGATGCCGCTTCGCGGGCGATCTTCGACGCGCTGATCGAAGCGGCAGGCCAACAGCACTCTCCGTAAAGACGATCCCGTAGGGATTATTTCTTCTTCGGCGCTTTTTTCCTGGGCGCTTTCTTTTTCGGGCGCGAAGCCTTCTCCAGCAGCACTACCACGTGCGCGATGGCAGCGTTCTCCAGGTTGAGTCCCTCGGGAGTCTTCGCCTTCAGCCCTACACAATCGCTGTGCACGCCGAGGAGTTCGGCGACGCGAGCGCGAATGGCGGCAGAATGTGGCCCGATCTTGGGCGCGGCCAAAATCAAGCTGGCATCGATATTCACCACGCTGTAACCGGCGTCCCGCACGCGCTTCAGCGCTTCCTGTAGGAAGATGACGGAATCCGCGCCTTTCCATCGGGGATCGGACGGAGGAAACAGCGCGCCGATATCCGGCGCGGCGAGTGCCCCCAGCAACGCGTCGGTGATGGCGTGCAGCAGGACATCTCCGTCGGAGTGTCCGCCCAGGCCTCTGTCATGCGGCAGCATGATGCCGCCGATCTTCAGCGGAATCGCTGGGCGGAATTCGTGCGAGTCGAAGCCGTAGCCGATTCTCAAGAGCAACCCCTAACTCGCCGCGGATTCACGCGGATCAACGCGGATCTTTTTTCTTTCATTCTCATAAACCAGCCGTCGAAACTGAGGCTTCACCCCAAAGTTCAGGAGCAACCCAACTTCGATGTCAGTGGCGCGCAAGTAGTTCAATAGCTGCTTCTCATGCGCCTGATCGATAGCGCGAGCGGCTTTGATCTCAAGCAGCACTTTCCCATCGACCCGCATATCGGCGCGAAAATCTCCGACCTGCTGAGTGCGAAACCATACGGAGACCCCAACCTGCCGTTCGACCTTCATCCCCGCCTGTGCCAGCGCAATCGCCAGAGCCTGCTCGTAGATAGTCTCCAGGAAACCGTGACCCAGTTCGTTGTAGACATCGTAGAACACACCGATGATTTTCTCCGTGAGCTCGCGATGCTTCAAGCCTTCGGGATTTGACTCCATAGTGCCCTATCCGCGTGCATCCGCGTTGATCCGCGGCGAAATGCTCTTCTATTTCCGCAAATAGAACTCCGCCAGTTCCATGTCTCCCGGGTTCGTGATTTTGATGTTTCTGGGCGAGCCCATCACGACGGCGACGGCGTGTCCGCTGCGCTCGGCGAGTGAGGCTTCATCGGTGCCGGTGAATCCGTCGGTCGTGGCCTCGTCGAACGCTTTCTTGATCACGCTGTAGTGGAACCCCTGTGGCGTCTGCGCCAGTACGACGCCGGCACGCGGGATCGTGGCTTTGACGATGGCGCCTTCGGACGTGCGTTCCACCTGCTTCACGGTATCGACGGCGGGCAGGCCGGCGATGGCGGCGCCGTATTTTTTTGCGGCGGCGATTACGTCGTTGATAATTTCGGCAGTGACCAGAGGGCGCACCGCGTCGTGCACCAGAATCACGTCATCGGCGGCGGCGGAAACCGCGTTGAGCGCGTGCTCGACCGACTGCTGGCGGTGTTCGCCGCCGGCGACGAGTTCGATCCTCTTGTTCCGCAAGCCTGCGTCGGTGGCTGCTTCTTTCGCGAGGCGCTCACGGAATCCCTCGATTTCGTTTTCGCGCAGGGCGATCCAGATTTCGCTGACTTCCTCGACGGCGGCGAACCTGCGCAGAGTGTGAATCAGAATCGGAGTGCCCGCCAGGTCGGTGAACTGCTTCGAGGGATGGGGCTTCTTGGTCTTCGCATCTTTGTTGCTTGAAATCATGGCGCTGGGCATGGGGGACATGCGCGTCCCCAGGCCCGCAGCCGGAATAATGACGATGACCTTCATAGCGGGGTGTAAGTATACGAGTCGGTGGAGGGGGAGTTCAAATTGTTACCTGCTGTTGTCCGCCGGCTATTGTTCCCCCGCTTACCTCTCTCAGTTCTCCGCGAAGATCGTGGGAAAAGCCCTGATGAATTTCTAATCTCGCATCGGCATTGGCTGGCGCGACTGGAACTTTCTTCCACGCTTCTGGTTTCGACTCCCCAGGAAGCCGCGCCGGGAAGTGGTCCAAGCCATTTCCTCTCAGGAGCTTAGAGTTTTCGTTTGACGAGCCTACAGGCTGGCCCTCGACTTGCACATTCCTATCTGTTCCCCGGTAGGAGGTTGCCATGAGAACGAGCCGATTCTGGATCGAGATCGTCGGGTTGGGCACTGCCATTGCCTGCGCGCTCGCGCTAGTGATCGCAACTCTGGGAGCCGCAGCCGCGGCGGTTGGGGGACATCCGAAATATGGGCAGGCGAAATCAGAGCAGGCGGAAGCAGCGCCGGCGGCGGAAGCACCCTCGGTCGCGTCTTCGTCTTTAGCCTTGCAGCAGACTCACGAAGGAATGGTGACCTGCTCCCGGTGCGGCGCGAAGCACTCTGCCGTTCTCGGCAGGACCGCCGTCGACTGCAGCCTTACCTGCGTGCGCGGTGGAGCGACGTTCGCTCTGTTGGATGGCGATAAGACCTACGTACTCGACGGCGCCTCGGACCGTCTCAAGAAAGTTGCCGGACAACGCGCGCGAGTAGTGGGCTCGGTGCAGGGAAATCGGATCAAGGTGTCTTCAGTCGCAGCTTCGAGCTGAGCGCGGCTGGGAAAAATCTCAGCCGGGCCACCTGATCGCAACGCCTCCCTGCGGGTAGGGCCCAATCGCCAAGCCTCCCAAAGCGCGGAGGCCGACAGCCAGCCCGCCAACGGCCACGCCTCCGATCGCGAGACCTCCCAGAGCCACCAGACCCAACGCGAGTCCACCGACTCCGATCACGCCGAGGCTCAAGCCGCCGATCGCGATTACTCCAGCCGCGATAGCTCCCACGGCAATGATGCCGACCGCGACATCGCCCACGGCGATCACACCGACCGCGCGACCGCGAAGTTGCTGAGATTGGAGATCAGGTCCGAAGGCAATCGAAACGACAGGAATGTCGCCCACGGTTGCGGTTGATTGATAGCGCATATTCGTCCTCCTCTGCAGAGGTTACGAAGACGGCTTGGTTTCGGTTCCCGTAGAAATGGCAGCCGCTGGGCTCGCTACCGCCGCGGGTACCGGCGGAGGAGAAGCCGGAACAGGCACGGGCACGGTCTGGCGCGAGTAGGCGGCGCGCTCATCCCACTTGCCGAAGATCATTTTGCCGGCCGTCGTCTGGAGCACCGATGTGACCGAGACGTCGATGGTCTTGCCGATCATCTTTCGGGCGTTGTCGACAACCACCATGGTGCCGTCGTCCAGGTAGGCGACGCCCTGGTTGTATTCCTTGCCTTCCTTCAGGATGAAGACACGCATGGTCTCGCCGGGAAGCACGATCGGCTTCAGCGAGTTCGCCAGTTCGTTAATGTTCAGCACTTCGACACCCTGCAACTGCGCCACCTTGTTCAGGTTGAAATCGTTGGTGATGATCTTGCCCTCGTAAAGCTTAGCCAGTTCGATCAGCTTCAGATCGACTTCGCGGACGGCGGGGAAATCATCTTCGACGATCTGAATCGTGAGCGTTGCGACCTTTTGCAGGCGCTGCAGGATGTCGAGGCCGCGGCGTCCGCGGTTGCGCTTCAACGAATCGGCGGAATCAGCGACCAGTTGCAGTTCTCGCAAGACGAACTGCGGAGTCACGATGATGCCGTCGAGGAATCCGGTCTCGGCAATGTCGGCGATGCGCCCGTCGATGATGACGCTGGTGTCTAGAATCTTGTAGCTTTTCTTGCCCTGCTTCTCGCCGCCGAAAATGCCGCCGAGCGCTGCCAGATTGAGCAGGTCGCCCTTGTTAGCGCCGACTGCCAGGCCGACGTAGGCCATCAGCAGCATGACGAGGATCTGTAGGAAGCTCTGGGTTTGTCCCGGGGGAATGCTGTTGCGGATAACCAGGGCGAACAAATAGGCGCCACAGATGCCGAGGAAGCTGCCGATGGCGGCGCCGATCAGTCGCTTCAGGCTGACGGTGCGCAGCTTCCATTCGAACAGGACAATGGCCGCTCCGATCAGCGCGCCCACGCCCGCATCAGTATTGCGGGCCTGTCCGAAAGGTGCGATGACGAAGCAGGTGACGGCTACAACGATGATAAAAAGAAGACGTACAAGAATAATATCCACGGTAGACCTCCCCGCGGATGCAACTGCCCATCTGCCCATACTATTGGGCAATGCACCCGTGCCAGTTCCACGCCGCCCCCGGCGGGAATTGGCCCTTCCTATGCGGGGCGCGCAAGAATTAGGGGAATGAATCTGCGCCCCGTCCCGGCCTGCAGGGGCTCGGCCGGACCATCATTAAGCCAACGCCAAGAGTATATACCTGTGGGTAATGGCTGGCGGGGGAAAAACCGCGTCCAGACGTCGGCCGTCAGACCTCGGACCTCGGGCCCCAAGCGCCCGGAGTTGGTCGCACGTCTGAGGTCAGAGGTCTGACGTCCGACCTCTGAGGTCCGGGATTCTTCCTGCTAAACTTTCCCCATGAAAGCCCTCGTCCTCACCCGCCTGTCCGGGCTTGACGCGCTCGCCATCCAGAATGTTCCTGAACCCACGGCGAAGATTGGCCAAACGCTGGTCCGCGTCGGTGCCGGAGGACTGAATTTTGCCGACCTGATGACGACCATGGGAGGCTATCCCGGAACCCCGGCGCCCCCGCTGGTCGTGGGCCGTGAGTTCGCCGGAGTGGAAGAAGGCAGCGGTCGGCGAGTCATGGGATACGCCCAGTGGGCCGCGTTCGCCGAGAAGGCGTCCGCCTACTCCAACATGGTGTGGGCAATCCCAGACCAGTGGACCGACGAGCAGGCCGCCGCCTTCCCGGTCAACTATTTCACCGCTTACCTCGCGTACTGGCAGGCCGGCATGACGCCACAGCCCCCATTCGTATCGGGTGCCCCATCCTTGTCGCGTTCTTCGCGACAGGGTGGGGATTTTGATTCCGCCAAATCCGGCCGCACTCCCCGCGTCCTCATTCACGCCGTCGCCGGAGGCGTGGGCACGGCAGCCGTGCAGGTCGGCCAGCTGCTTGGCGTCGACATGTACGGCACGTCCTCGTCGGACGAAAAACTCGCGCGCGTGAAAGCGCTCGGCTTGCAGCACGCCATCAACTACAAGCAGCACGACTATGAAGAGGTCGTGAAGAATCTGACGCACGGCGAAGGCGTCGACGCCGTCTTCGAAATGCTGGGCGGCGAGCACACCGCCAAGAGCACGCGCTGCCTGCGCGACTTTGGACGCGTCATCCAGTACGGTACAGCGACGGGCAAGCCTCCGAAACTCGACCTGCGCGCCATGTACGCAAAGTCGGCCAGCGTGCAAGGCCTGTGGCTGACGTATCTGTCACAGAAAACCGAAATCATGGAGCCGGCCTGGCAGCAGCTTTCGGCCTGGATCGCGCAAGGCAAGCTGACTCCGCAGATCGGACACGTGTTTCCGCTGGAGCGGGCCGTAGAAGCGTACAAACTGCTAGAAGATGGGAAGAACTACGGCAAGGTTGTGCTGAAGATCGCGTGAGTCTCCGGTGGGCTTGCAAACGTCTGTCGGGTTTGCCTTGACCACCAGCTGTACTACGTGTAATAGTACGGACCGTGATTCCGTTCCGCGTGGATTTCCGGCCCGGCCTTTCGCTCCATGAGCAAGTCGTGTATGCCGCAAAAAAAGCAATGATCTCCGGACAGATGCGTCCGGGCGATCCCTTCCCCTCCGTGCGAGTCCTCAGCAAGGAACTCAAAATCAATCCCAACACCGCACACAAGGTCGTCACCTACCTGGTCACGACCGGCTTGCTGGAGAGCCGGCCCGGCATTGGCACGGTAGTTGCGACCCTGCCGGAAGCGAGCAAGGCCGAGCGAACGCAACTGCTGGGACGGGAGATCGAACAACTCGTGGTGGAAGCGAAGAAACTCGGGATCGGTCTGGAAGACATACTGACGTCCATTTCGGCGCATTGGAAACGACTCGGTGGCAGTCCAGGCGGATCAAGGGCGGAATCGGGTCGAGGAGGTCGCGACACGCGATGAGCCAAGCGATTATCCAAACAACGACTAGCCAGGAAGAGACGAGCGCAATTCGCACCGAGAATCTCACCAAGAAATTTGGCCGGGTGCACGCTCTCGCTGGTCTGAATCTCAACGTGGCAGAGGGAGCAGTTTATGCGCTCGTGGGCCCGAACGGCGCGGGCAAGACTACTGCCATCAAGATCCTGATGAACATTTTTGGGCCGACCCACGGTCGGGCCCAAGTGCTGGGCATGGAATCGACGCAAATCGCGGGTCGTGCCTTTACGTCGATCGGGTATGTGTCGGAGAACCAACAGTTGCCGGAATGGATGCGAGTGGGCGGGCTGCTCGCCTATCTCCGACCGTTCTATCCGTCATGGGACCGCGATCTGGAAAAGGAGCTGGTGAAACAGTTTGATCTCCCCCTGGACCGCAAGCTCCGCCACTTGTCGCGCGGGATGCGGATGAAGGCCGCGCTGGCCAGCGCGCTCGCGTATCACCCGAAACTGATCGTGCTGGACGAACCTTTCACTGGGCTTGATCCTCTGGTCCGCGATGAGTTGATCGAAGGGCTGCTCGATCGCGCCGAGGAGTCGACGATCTTCATTTCTTCGCATGACTTGGCGGAGATCGAGAGCTTCGCCAGCCACGTGGGCTACCTGGAGGATGGGCGATTGCGGTTGTCCGAGGAGTTGGCGGTATTGGTCGAACGCTTCCGAGAGGTGGAGGTCACGTTGAATGCACCTCCCACGGCACCCAGTAAAGCGCCGGATTCCTGGCTGCATGTCAGCGCTTCGGCCGCCGTGGTTCGGTTCGTCGAGAGTCGTTTCGATCGGGAGCGGACGAGCGGTGAGGTTCGGAACTTGTTTGGCGAGGTGCGTGACATCACGTATTCACCAATGTCACTGCGATCGATCTTTCTGGCGATGGCCAAGGCAGGGCGGAATGCGCAATAGATTAAGAGAGGGCCGGCAATGAAACAGGTCTGGCACATTTTCCGAAAAGACGTGCGCCACTACTGGCGTGAAGGTGCGGTATCGATCCTGCTCATGGCGGCGTTTGCATGGAATGAGGTGCGCCGCTGGAATCCGGCGGACGCATACGTCTTTGGATTCAATCGATTCTTGTCGACGGGGCTACCAATTATCCTGTTGATGCTTAGCTGGTGGTTGGTGGTTGCGCGGGTGGTCCAGGGTGAATCTCTGGTGGGAGATCGCCAGTTCTGGATTACTCGCCCTTACGAGTGGAAGAAGTTGCTAGCCGCCAAGGTTCTTTTTGTCCTGCTATTTGTCAACCTCCCCCTGCTGATCGCCGATGTCTTTCTGCTTGCAAGAGCGGGATTCATGCCCGGGGCCTACGTTCGTGGGCTGCTGTGGATGCAGGTGCCTATCCTCCTATTCTTGCTGCTGCCCGTCGCGGCACTCGCGACGGTCACGGCAACTGTGGTCCAAATGCTTCTGGCTCTACTAGCAATAGCTCTGTACATGATCGGCATTGCGGCACTTTCCTCGGAAATCCCAAGCGCAGATTTTTCTTCGGGCACCGAGGATTTGCAGGGCGCTGTTTTGATTGGCACCTGTTTGGCTGTCCTGATGTGGCAATATCACCAGCGCAGGACGCTACGATCACGCTGGGTGCTGGGTGGCGCTGCGGTGGTGGTCCTGTTCATGATCGTGGTCACTCCATATCGACAACTCGTAGCTCGCGAGTACCCGCAGTTCGATGCAAGCCGGGGTCTGCCGCTGCGGCTGGAGTTGCGCCCTATTGAGACTCCCGTGACGCGCGAAGATTATTACGATGGTAACGACGTCGAGATCCAGATACCGCTGAACGTCTCTGGAGTTGCGAACGAGTCGATTGTCCGGGTGAATGGTGTCATGTCGGTAATTGAGTCTCCTGCCGGGCCGCGATGGGATACCGGTTGGCAATCGAACGGTGTGACCCTGTTTCCAGGTCAGAAGCGCACCGAAATCACGCTCAATCTGAAAAGGAAGATCTATGACCGAATCAAGATGCTTCCGGTGAGGATTCGGCTTTCTCTGGCGCTCACCGTCTTCCTCGACAAGGACCAACAGAAATTTGTAGTCCCGCGTGGCGAGTTTGTGATGCCTGGCGTCGGTCGATGCGCGGTCAGGTCTGAATACACGAATCTGATTCATTGTCGCTCGGCCTTGCGCCAACCCGCATCGTTGCTTGTTACCACGGACATTTCCGAGACCACATGTCCGGCTACGCAGTTCGACGACGCCCTCGCCGCACACGGCACTATGGCGCATGACTGGAATTCGAATGCCGACTCGGGGCCGGAATTCAGCTCGGTCCAGTCCTTTGATCTGAATCCCACGGTCGACGATCGCTATGGAGATTCGGGACCAAGCGCGCGGGGCATATGTCGGGGGACGCCGCTCATCCTGAGCAGGCCGGAGTTTCTGCAGCGGGGTCGCATCGAATTAGAGTTCAATGGTCTGCGTCTGCTTGACTATAGGGGCGGAATCGGACAGCTTGGGCCGATTGTGCTTAGAGGTCGCTGACGAGTTTTCCTCGAACACCCAGGTTTCGCTCGCCAGGAAATTCGCCACTGAGCACAGTGCGATCGCGATTGCATTGGCGAGTAGATAATTCATGTGGCCCTGGCCGACCATTACCTTCATCAGGGCTAGATTGCCGAGGATGGAGACGGCTCCGTTGGTGAGATTGAAACGTATGAGCCTCGGCAACGAGCGTCGCCAACGCGGTTCCGCAGAATCTGACTGCATTCGATCGACCCAGGTGAACTGCTCGTGCCAGACGAAGTTGTGGACCACCGCGGCTTCGACGGCGATCGCGGTCGCAGCGAGGTAGTTGAATTGCAACACGCTCTTCAGCAGGAACAACGCCGCGAACTGCACAAGAATGCCGATTCCACCGACGAAGTTGAACTTGCACCAGCGCACCAGCTTAGACGGTGAAGCATCGCGCCTGCACGAATTCGTCGTCGGCATCATCGCTGTCGTCCTAGTTGTCATTGCGGAATCCTTTCCTCGCGATAGAGGCGGATGGTGTTCTGCAGCGAGAAGACGACGACCATCAGTCCCATGCCGGCCAGCCCGATGGCGCCGCCCACGTCGAACAGGCGATAGACACCGACACCGCCGAATAGATGCACCACCGGCTTCCAGAACAGAGCCAGATTCCCGGCCGACAGCAGGATGCGCAGTTCCGTCGGGCCGAAGCGCCAGAACGAGATCCGGAACTCGCCCAGGGCGTGGGTCGCCAGGTACGACTGGATCGAGAGCATGAGGAACGCGATCAGCAGGCCAATGGCAATCCAGGGATGCATGTATCCCGACAGGGCCAGGCCGCCCATCAGGGCAAGCGCGCCAAAGCTGTCGACCATGTGGTCGACGTAGAATCCGTAGCGCGGACGCAGCCGCTGGCGCACGCGCGCGAGTGTGCCGTCGAGCGAATCGCCCAGCCAGTTCAGCGCGAGACAGGCGATCACGCCGAGGAGCGCGTAGCAGTTCCATGCGGCCAGGGCGTAGCAAACTCCCGCGCCGATCTGGGCCGCCAGGCCGAGAATTGTCAGATGGTCGGGGCTAATGCGGTCCGGAGTCCGCACGGCCAGCCAAAGCAGGGCGCGTTTTTCGCCGGCCGCGACCCAGCTTTCCTGCACCCGCAGCATGTCGGGAAAAGGGCGCCTGCGGCGCATTTCTTCATCTCGTAGAACGAGCAGGACGCGTGGGTTGACCTGCTCACAAAATTCCGTCATGGTTTGCGAATTGGGACTTGCCATAGTTGCCTCCGCTGCTTGATCGCCACTTTGGCGCAGACACGGGCGAACAGCAATGCACCGGCGGTCATTCGCGGCTCAACTTGAGGTCATCCGAGAAGTCTTTTGGTTGCTGACGCTTACACCGCCAGATCATTTCCGGTGAGGGCTGACTTGGCTTGTCTGACTTGCCCTGGTTCGCTCAGTTGTGCTTTCATTCCCATGCCGGACACCGGTCACTGCTTGCCCAACCATCCATCGCAAAAGACTTTTCGGGAACTCTTTCTTTCTCTCTTCTTCGTCTCGGGATTTTGCAGCGTCCTGTACGAACTGGTATGGCTGCGCCTGGCGATGGCGAAATTCGGCGTGACCACGGCCATGGTGTCGATTGTGCTGTCGGTGTTCATGGCCGGCCTGGGACTCGGATCCTGGGCGAGCGGCGCGTGGCTCGACCGGAGGGGCGACCTCCTACCGTTTCCGGCGCTTCGTCTTTATGCCCTGGCCGAATTACTGATAGGAATCTCGGGCATCGCGGTGCCCTATGAGCTGGGGTGGGGTCGAAGCATTCTAGAAGGGCTTCAGCTTTCGTCGTCGCCCGCCTACTATTCGGCGTCCGGGGTGTGGGTGGCATGCACGCTGATTCCATGGGGCGCGCTGATGGGGGCGACGATCCCGATCGGGATGCGGGCGATTCGACAGACACTGCCCCGCGAATCTGGCCGATCATTCAGCTCTCTCTACACGGCAAATGTCGCGGGTGCGGTCGTGGGAACGGTCTTGCCTCCGCTGCTGGTCGAACTTTTAGGCTTCCGCGGAACGCTGTGGGTGGGCGCCGTATGTAACTGCGCGATTGCGACCACGGCCGTTGTGCTCTCGGGCTCCTCGAATTCTCCGCAAGAATCCAGGGTCGAAGACGCCGAACCGTTCACCAAACCAACTCCGAATGCCGTGAGCGGCGGCGCAATTCTGATTCTCCTCTTTCTGAGCGGTCTGACGAGCATGGGGATGGAACTGGTCTGGGTGCGCCAGTTCACGCCGTATCTGGGGACCGTCGTCTACGCGTTCGCCAGCATTTTGTGCGTTTACCTTGCGGCGACCTTCACCGGTTCGCGCCTCTACCGGCGGTGGAGTTCGCGGCAGGTTGGCGATTCCGTCGGGGCCACCGGTGAGAGTCCGGTTCTGTGGACGCTGCTGGCGCTGGCCGCGCTGTTTCCGCTGGTGACGTCGAATCCGGGCATTCATTGGTCCAAAGGTCTCAGGCTGGTGCTGGGCGTTGCACCCTTCACCGGCCTGCTCGGCTTTCTTACTCCGATGCTGGTCGACCGGCGGTCGGCCGGAGATCCGGGCAAGGCCGGGAGCGCGTACGCGGTAAATGTCGTGGGATGCATTCTGGGGCCGCTGCTGGCGGGATTCTTGCTGTTGCCTTACTTGAGCGAACGCTGGTCGCTGATCGTGCTCACGTTGCCGTGGCTGATTTTTGGTTTGCGGGCGCTGCGCCCGCGACCAGGGGTCACGCGTTTCGCGAGCGGTGCTGCGTATGCTCTTCTGCCCCTGGCGGGCCTATTGATTTACTTTGGCAAGGGCTACGACGAGGCCTACCCGCAGGAGGAAGTGCGGCGCGATTCTACGGCTACGGTCATCGCTACCGGGGACGGGATGGATAGAGAACTCCTGGTCAACGGATATGGCATGACCTCGCTGACCCCCATCACGAAGATGATGGCGCATCTCCCGCTGGCGTTCCTCGACCGTCCGCCGCAGGATGCGCTCGACATCTGTTTCGGCATGGGAACGACATTCCGCTCGCTGCTCAGTTGGAAGATCCATGCCACAGCGGTCGAGCTGGTGCCCAGCGTGCCGCAGGTGTTCAGTTATTTTCACAGCGATGGCGCCGAGCTTCTGCAATCGCCCCTGGGGCATGTGGTGATCGACGATGGCCGTCGCTACCTGGAACGCACAACGCAGCAATATGACCTCATCACGATTGATCCTCCGCCGCCCGTGGAAGCGGCGGGATCGAGCATGCTGTATTCGGAGGAGTTTTATGCCGCGGCCCGGAAGCGGCTGCGACCGGGCGGCATTCTAGCGCAGTGGCTGCCCGAGGGCGACAATGAAGATTTCGCCGCAGTCGCACGCTCCCTCCACAACTCGTTCCCCTATGTACGCGTGTTCGGCAGCGTCGATGGCTGGGGCTTCCACTTTCTGGCCAGCGAACAGCCCCTTCCACAGCGCACGGCGGAAGACTTACAGCGCAAGCTGCCGCCCGATGCCGCCGCTGATCTCACCGAATGGGACCCGCCGCCAGGGGGCAGTCCGGCAGTGCTTCAGGCCTTTGATACTGTGTTGGACAATGAGGTTCCGATTGAGAAGATGATCGCGGCCTCTCCCACCACGCCTGCGCTGCGCGACGACCGGCCCATCAACGAGTACTACGCTTTGCGACGCTGGCAGCGAAGCTGGCGTCGGCATCAATGAGGCAGAGAGGTCGTTCCTCGCTCTCCTGCCCAGTGCTTTTCAGAGCGAAGTAAATGCCTCGTGCACCGCGGCCCGCAGCTGCTCGGTGGCCCAGTCGATCTGCTCGTTGGTGATGATCGCGGGGGGCGCCAGAAGAAGGTGGTCGCCCGAAATGCCGTCGAGGCTGCCTTGCATGGGATAGACCAGCAGGCCGCGTTTCAGGGCGGCCGCCGCGACTCGTCCGGCGAAGTTCTGCTCGGGAGGGAACGGGCGTTTGCTGGCTTTGTCGGCGACGAATTCCACGGCCCAGAGCAGGCCGATGCCGCGAACGTCTCCGACAGCTTCGTCGTTGCGCAGGCTCTCCAGGGCTTGTTTGAAGTGGGCGGCGGGGCTGTTGGGGCGGCTGGAGTCGGCGGCTTCGACTAACATCTTGGTCTGCAGATGCCGCAGCACGGCGCGTCCGGCGGCGAGAGAGATAGGATGCGCGTTGTAGGTGAAGCCGTGCAGAAACGCGCCTGAGCCATCGGCAATCGCGTCGACGACTTTCTTGCTGGCGATCACGGCTCCGAGCGGGGCGTACCCGCTGGAGAGTCCCTTGGCGGTGACCAGAATATCCGGAGCGACATTGTAGTGCTCCACAGCGAAGTTACGGCCGGTGCGGCCCATGCCGGTCATGACTTCGTCGGCGATCAGGAGCATGCCGTGGCGGCGGCAGATCTCGGCAACGGCTTGCAGATATCCAGGCGGAGGAACCACCGCTCCGAGCGTGGCTCCGCTGACCGGCTCGAAGATGAACGCGGCAGCTTCGCCGTTCGAAGCTTCAATGGAGCGCTCGAGTTCGGCGGCGTATTGCTGGCCGCAGTTGTGGCAGCCGTCGGTGCAATCGAAAGCGCAGCGGTAGCAGTACGGCATGCCGACGTGCGCGAACTCGCGCACCATCGGCAAATAGATTTCGCGCCGGCGCCGGTTGCCCGACACCGACAGCGCGCCCAGCGTCGAGCCGTGATAACTCTGCCGACGGCTGAGAATCTGATGGCGGCGGCCTTGTCCAATTTCAACCTGATATTGACGGGCCAGCTTCAATGCGGTCTCGATCGATTCGGAACCGCCGCACGTAAAGTAGACTGCGCCGCCACGGAAATGGTCGCCTGAGTTCAACCCGGCGAACGCCAGCAATTCTTCGGCGTACTCTTCCGCCACAGGAGTGGTGAACTGGATGGTGTGGGCGAACTCGAGCTTCGCGGCTTGCGCGGACATGGCGGCGGAGATTTTCGGCACGCCGTGTCCGATGAAGTTCACGGCGGCGGAGCCGGCGAGATCAAGGTACTTCTTCCCGTCGGCGTCCCACAGGTAGACGCCTTCACCGCGCACCGCCGCAGGAAAGTCTCTGCGGAAAGATCGGCGGAACACGGCGGAACGAGCCTGGATGGTCGTGCAGTCGGCCACCCTTGAATTATCGCATCAGGAGTCCGCCGCAAGAATCCCACTTTAGATCGTTACTTCTTTATTTCGCCCCGGCGGCTGGAGCTATGATTCGGTCATACTTTTTGCCTCTCAGGAACATCTAAAACATTAGAACGTTGTCTCTTGGGCTGACCGAAAGCTGTCAGTCAGGGGCGGTTCTTCGAAAGGAGTTTCCATGAACAAACATCGTTTTGTGGGCATTGCAATATTTGTCTTAGCGGTCTGGCTTTGCGGAGTTCAGAGCCTTTCGGCTCAGCAGGCCTCAGAGAGCGGCATTCCGGCGCATCTGGTGGTCACGGTTGAGCCCCATCACGGTTCTGACGTACCGGTCATCAACCGCGAGGAGGTCATGGTCTATGAAGGAAAAGAGCGCGATACGGTCACCGAATGGATTCCGGCACAGGGAGACCATGCTGCTCTCGAGTTGATGGTTTTGCTCGACGACGGATCCAACGTCAGCCTGGGCACGCAGTTGGAGGATCTGCGAAAGTTCATCAACGAACAGCCGACCACCACCATGGTTGGGGTGGCCTACATGCAGAATGGGATCGCCAAGGTCGAGCAGAATCTGACCAGCGATCATGCCCTGGCGGCCAAGGCGCTTCGTTTGCCGCTGGGAATCCGTGGAGCCAATGGCAGCCCGTATTTTTCGCTGACCGACCTGATCAAACGCTGGCCGGCAAGCACCGCCCGCCGGGAGATCATTATGGCCTCCGATGGAATCGACCTCTATTACGGCACTGGAGACCTTCAGGATCCGTATCTGGACGAGGCCATCGACGTTGCGCAGCGCGCCGGGATTCTCGTTTCTGCGATTTATACGCCTGGGGTTGGCCATCTTGGTCATAGCTACTGGCAGACCTATTGGGGCCAGCTTTATCTGGCGCGGCTGGCAGAAATGACCGGCGGTGAAGCGTATTACATCGGGTTCAGTGGGCCGCCTGTCGCGTTTACTCCCTACCTGGATGACTTCACGCGCCGGCTGAGCCATCAGTACTTGTTGACATTCCTGGCCAAGCCACCCAAGAAGGCGGCATGGCAGACGGTGAAACTCAGGACCGAAGTGCCGAAGGTGGATTTGATATCGGCGGGCCGAGTTTGGATTTCGCCCGAAGGAAAGTAAGGGAGAATTTCGGCGCTCCTGACAGGAGAGTCAAAATCAAGATCAAAGTCAAAGGCGGCGGACAGGAGTGTCCGCCCCACACGTGCCCGCCCCACAACTGTCTGACGGATTGAGATTCCGATAAGATTGAACGTTCCTGTCGGGTCTCAATGACGAAACTTCTGCGCTTCTTCCGGCCCTCGCATCAGCACACGGCGTTCTCCGCGACCCTGCTCCTGATGGGGACGGTGATGCTGTCGCGGGTCATCGGCTACGCTCGCGAGGCCTACATCGCTTTCGCCTTCGGCGCGGGATCGCAGACCGACGCCTACGTTGCCGCATTCACGTTGCCGGATTTTCTCAACTACATTGTGGCCGGGGGCGCGGCTTCCATCACCTTCATCTCGATTTACACGCGCTTTCTCGCCGAGAAGCGCGACGCCGAGGCGCAGAAGACTTTCTCCATCATCATCACGGTCATGACTGCGGTAATGATCGTAGGGACCATCCTGACGGAGATTTTCGCGCCCCAATTTGTGCGCTGGTTCGTGAAAGGGTTTTCGCCGCAGCAGATCGAGCTGTGCGTTCACCTCACGCGAATCCTTCTGCCGGCGCAGATTTTCTTTTATGTGGGCGGAGTTGTATCGGCGGTTCTGCTTTCGCACCGACTGTTTCTGCTGCCGGCGTTTGGGCCGCTGCTCTACAACGTATTCATCATCCTGGGCGGGGTCGTGGGTGGGCGGCATTTCGGCATCGCGTCGCTGGCGTATGGCGCGCTGATCGGCAGCGTTGTGGGTCCGTTTCTGGCCAGCGTGATCGGCGCGGCGCGCATTGGGACTGGCTACAGGCCGTCGTTTGAGGTAATGAATCCGGCGTTTCGCGAGTGGGTGAAGCTGTCGGTGCCGCTCATGCTGGGCGTGTCGCTGGTGACCGCGGATGACTGGATTCTCCGCCACTATGCGGCCAGCGGCGTGGGCGACATCGCGCGGCTCAACTACGCGAAGCGGCTGTTTGCCGTGCCCATCGCGGTACTGGGGCAGGCGACCGGGCAGGCGTCGCTGCCTTTTTTTGCGCGGCTGTTCAACGAGAAGAAGCTGGAGGAATTCGCGGAGACGGTGAACGATTCGGTGTACCGCGTTTCGGCGGCCTCGTTTCTCGCGACTGGCTGGATGATGGTGGCGGCGCTTCCCTTGATCGATCTGGTGTACCGGCGGGGAAGATTTCTTTTCGCGGACACGCAGACCACCGCGATTTATTTCTTCTGGTTCTCGCTTTCGCTGGCGCTCTGGGCGGCGCAGGGACTCTACGCGCGCGCCTTCTACGCGGCTGGGGACACGCTTACCCCAATGGTCGCGGTCAGCGTGATTACGGCGGCGTCGCTGCCCGTTTACTCGATCCTGTTTCATTCCTTCGGCGTGATCGGGCTGGCGTGGGCGTCGGATATCGGAATTGGCGTGAACCTGCTGGCGCTGGCATGTCTGCTGCACTACAAGAAACTGGTTCCGCTCGGCGAGTTGCGTTGGCGCGAGTTAGGCAAAGCGGTGATAGTGGCCGTGGTCGCGGGCGCAATCAGCTTTGAGGTGGCCAAGATCGTCCCGCTGGCGACCACGGGCCGCGGCAGTCGCATGGCGGACTTGACTCAGCTGGCGCTGGTGTCGATTACCTGGTTGGCGGCGGTGGCGGCCGGGTTGTGGCTGCTGCGCTCGGAATTGCCGGGGGATTTGCGGCGGAGGAAGGGCGCGGTGTATCCGGCGGTCGCGCAGGGCGGGGGCAAAGAGATTTTGGGGGCGGGGAGGGAGCCGTAAGTCGCTGGTTGAGGTCCGAGGCCTGAGGTCCGAGGTCTGAAGTCCGAGGTCCAAGGCCCGCTGCGCTATACTCGTTTTCCGGAGCACTCAGTGACCACCGCTGTAAAGCCGGTTTCCATCCAGACTTTCGTTGATGGCTTGCGACAACTGCCCGAGTCCGCGTTCGGGCCTACCGAGGCGGTTCGGCGCTTTCTGCAGGACACTCCCGTCAGCCCTGACTCGCTCGCTCCCTACCTGAACTGGGACCGGCAGCACTACACTCGCAATCTTATCGATCGTACTCCGCTTTACGAATTGATGGCCATTTGCTGGGAGGTCGGGCAGGCCAGTTCGGTGCACAATCATCGCGACCAGAATTGCTGGATGGCCGTTCCTATCGGGCGCTTGCACGTGGAAAATTTTCATCTCGTTCATCAGGATCTGGATGGTGGAACCTGCCGGCTCGAACCCACCAACACGGTTGAGATGAACATCACGCATCCCTGCGCCGTCGACCCCGCCGATCCGGTTCATCGCGTGGTGAATCCCCGCGAATTCAACCAGCGCGCGGTCAGCCTGCACGTGTATTCGCGGCCCTTCGATACCTGCGTGGTGTACTCGCCCGAGCAGGGGACGTGCGGGACAATTCAGCTCCACTTCAATACTGAATATGGAAAGCCGAAGGGGCACTGACGCGTGAGACCCCAGCGCAGACATCTTGCCGCCTTGTTGGCGATTCTCCTTCTGGCTGCCGCAGCGTGTACGAAGGATCCTCCACCAAAGACGGAGGCCATCGCACCCACGGACTATGTGTCGCCGAAGGGGCCCATGACGCCCTCGCCAGCAGGCGCGACCCAGACCATCGTCGAGAAGACCTTCAACCTGAAAGCCTCCGCCACATTTCCCTTCGAAATTCCCGCTCACGCTGCCCAGCCGCATCTCCACGGAATCTTCGAGTCGTTCGCGGGCCCGGGGCGTGGCGCGTCCGACGACAGCGCCAACATCGATTTGCTCTTGCTGAACGAGGATCAGCAAGCCGACTTCGCCAGCAACCGCCCCAGCGACGCTATGTTCTCCGTTGAGGCGTCCCACAACCAGGCCGTCAACTTTGACCTTCCACCTTCGATGAAAACGCCGGTCAAGTACTACCTGGTCTTCCGCAGCTCGGGCGGGAACAAGGGCGCCCGAATCGTGGAAGCGAACTTCCGCGTGGATTTCTAGCGCGTGCGCTGCTGCTAAACTATGCGGGTTGCCTCCGCGTAAGAAATCACCGACTCCGGCGCCGCCCGCGGCAGACTCCCGTGAAAGCGATTCACGCGGTGGCGACTCGCGCGACAGCTTCTCACGCGATAACGACTCGAACCGCAAAGCCGCGTCGGGCAAGCCGTCTCAGGCTGCGCCGGAGCACGGCCGCATCTTCCTGATCGACACCATGTCATTCATCTTCCGCGCCTACCACGCCATGGCGCGGCAGCGTTCCATGTCGACCAAGAGCGGGCTCCCGACGGCGGCGACTTACGTTTTTGTGAACATGCTGCGCAAGCTGCGCGAAGATTTTTCTCCCCAATATCTGGCGGCAGTGTTCGACGTCGCCGGCCCCACCTTCCGCGACGAGCAGGCGGAGGCCGTGACCAGCATCCGCAAGTTCGACATCAAGACGCAAACTTTCACGGAAGTGGAATACAAAGGCTACAAAGCCAACCGCTCGGCCATGCCGGAAGATCTGGTGCAGCAGGTTCCCTACATTCGGCGAGCGCTCGAGGCGTATCGGATTCCGATCCTGGAATTGGCGCGCTTCGAGGCCGACGATGTGATCGGCACCTTGGCCCGCAGGGCGGCTGAGGCCTCGCATCCTGTCTATGTCGTTTCCAGCGACAAGGACATGATGCAACTGGTCAACGACAAAGTACAGATTCTGAATCCGCCGAAGGACAACCTGATCTGTGATTCCGCGAAGGTCGAAGAAATTCTCGGCGTGCCGCCCGAGCGCGTGGTCGACGTGATGGCGCTGCGGGGCGACGCCATCGACAATATTCCGGGAGCGCCGGGCATCGGCGACAAAGGGTCGGTGGAGATCATCCAGCGTTTCGGCACGGTCGAGCAGGCGCTGGAGCGCGCCGCCGAAGTCGAAAAGAAAACCTACCGCGAATCGCTGCTGAACAATCGCGAGACCATTTTGTTCAGCAAGAGCATGGCGACCATCGACACGAATGTTCCTATCGAGCTGGACGTGGAATCCATGCGCGCCGGGGAGCCTGACCTTGACGACCTGCGCGCGCTCTTCACCGAGTTGGAATTTACCTCGCTGCTGAAAGAGCTGCTGCCGGTGGTTGAGGTGAGCGAGACTCACTACTCGGAGGCAGCGTCGGCCGCGGACGTGGAGAGTGTAGTTAACGCAGTCGCGGCCGGGGGCGTGCTCGCCGTGGCAGTCGAGCAGCAAGAAACCGCTGCGGCGCCGGAGGAAGAAGAAAAAGAAGAAGCGGCGCCGGACGTTCAAATGTCTTTGATGGGCGGCTTGTCAGAGGCGATAGTCAAGGCGGCTCCCGAGCCCGTGGCGCGGCGTGTCGCCATCTCTGCCGCAGCCGGGACGGCCACGATCGTCAAGCTCGACTCGGCCGGCGCCGCCGGACAGCTACGCTCTGTGTTGACGAACGCCAGCGTGCCCAAAGCGCTCCATGATTACAAGGCGGCGATTCACGCTTTGAATCCACGGGAGACGTCTCCGCTTGGAATTTCGCTGGCGGGCCTGCGCCACGATCCCATGCTGTATTCGTACCTGCTTGATCCAACCTACTCGTCGCACCGGCTGGCGGACGTGGCTCTGCGCCGTTTTAACTTGAAGCTGGCCGGCGAACTGGCCGAGTCTGCCGACATCACCGGACGCCTGGCGAGGGCACTGCGCAGCGACGTCGAGCAGGCAGGGCTGGTCAAGCTCTACGAAGAAATGGATCTGCCTCTCGTGCCGGTGCTGGCGCGCATGGAGCAGGCTGGAGTGAAAATCGACACGGCCGTGCTCTCGCAAATGTCAGGCGAAATGGAGCGCGAGATCGCCGCCAAAGGGAGAGAGATTTACGAAGTTGCCGGAACGGAGTTCAACGTCGGCTCGCCGAAGCAGCTGGGCGACGTTCTGTTCAATCGCATGAACCTTCCCAAGCCGGTGAAATACGGCAAGGGGCGGACGATTTCGACAGCAGTCGACGTGCTTGAGGAACTCGCGGAGAACCATCCCATCGCGCGCATGGTGCTCGACTACCGCCAGCTCACCAAGCTCAAGTCAACGTATGTGGACGCGCTGCCCGCGCTCATCCATCCCGCGACCGGACGCTTGCATACGACGTTCGGTCAGACCGGAACCGCGACGGGGCGGTTGTCTTCGGCCAATCCCAACCTGCAGAACATTCCCATCCGCACCGAGCTCGGACGCGGAATCCGCGCAGCATTCATCGCCGAGCCCGGACACGTGCTGCTGACCGCCGACTATTCGCAGATCGAGTTGCGCTTGCTGGCGCATTTTTCGCGCGATCCTCTGCTGGTGGAGGCCTACCGGCGCGGCGACGATATTCACACACTGACGGCGTCCCAGGTATTTGGCGTGCCGCCATTGATGGTCACACCCGACCACCGCCGCCAGGCCAAGGTGGTGAACTTCGGCATCGTCTACGGGCTCTCGGCATTCGGACTCTCGCAGCAGCTTGGCATTGAGCCCGGCGAGGCCAAGCAGTTCATCGCCGCCTATTTTGAAAAGTACAAAGGAGTGCGCAGCTTCATCGACAAGACGCTGGAAGAAGCTCGCCGTGACCTGAAAGTGAAGACGCTGTTCGGACGCGTCCGGCCGATCCCGGACATCAACAGCAAGAACGCCAACCAGCGCGGATTCGCCGAACGGACCGCGGTGAACACGCCGTTGCAAGGCACGGCTGCCGATCTGATCAAGATCGCGATGATCCGCATCGACGCCGTTCTGCTCGAGCGCGGACTGAAGTCCCGAATGACCCTGCAGGTTCACGATGAGCTAGTGTTTGAAGTCCCGGAGAGCGAAGTAGAAGCGATGCAGCCGCTGGTGCGGGAGCACATGGAGAAAGTCCACGCGCTGGCCGTGCCACTTCAGGTGGACATGGGCGTGGGGGCTAATTGGAGGGATTTGGAGTAGGGGTTGCGTTCTGTGCGGTGTTAGCAAAACAGCAGGTCCCTCCATTCCGCTTGCCCTTCCATTCTGGAACGGCGCGCTCCAGTCGGGATGACAATTTTATGTAGAGCGTGCGCGAGTACGCGCGCGGCTCTAGTGTAGAATTACTGGGTGAACCCCTCCGCTGGAGGCGGACGGATCGCCGCACGGCGTCCGTCGCATCGGTGGATTCCTTCCTCGTCGGGACGTGGCTCAGCCTGGTAGAGCACTCGCTTGGGGTGCGAGGGGTCGGCAGTTCAAATCTGCCCGTCCCGACCATTCTTTACTCTTATTTTTTTCTCTGCTTCCGCCTGAGAGAAGCACATAATAGATCAGCATCGCGCCCGCCCTTCTCAAACAACGCGAAGAACGGGGCACTCACGTTGTGACTGGCACAAGCTAGGTCAAAAACCGGGCCCTCCACGCTCACCATTCCCTCTAATCCGTATCACTCTGCCTCTTCCATCTCTTCTGCCATCGCAAGCATCCTGGTCACGCTGTTCCAGTTGCGGGCGGTGCCGGTGGTCTTCAGCAGCTTCTCGACCTGCGACCATGGGAGCTTCGACTTCCCGGCGCCGTTGGGGAAGTAGATGTAGAGTTCGCGGCCTTTGAGATGCAACTCCTCGGGATAGGATTTAAAACCGGCGAGCGTCGCCTCCGCCTCCGTGCCGGGTTCGCCGGCGAGGAACGTCACCAGGATCTTGCCGGGCTCCAGGTTGCGCGACGCGGGGAACGGAGTGGCGGCGATCGCCTTTCTCATTTCGTCCGTGGTACGCAGGATGATCGCGGGGCGGAAACCGAATTTGCGCTCGATCGCATCCTGAATCTTTTTCGCCAGTGCGGCGGAATTTTTCTCTCTGGCCCGGAAGATGACGTTGCCGCTCTGCACGTAACTCCGCGGATCTTCGAACTTCAGCGCTTTGTAGAGGGCACACAGGGCGTCCATCTTGACCCTGTTGTGGCCGCCAAGGTTGACGCCACGGAGCATGGAGATCAGTACTGGCATGGACTACTTAGGAATCCTGTGCAGTGTAATGCGGCGGTAGAGCGTCTTTCCATCGTCGATCATGAGTCTGCCTGCCATTGTGTCTCCCGTAACATGGAATTCCCAATCGTCTTTGTCTTTCGTGCTCGTTGTGCAACTCAACACGCCCGCCTTTCCGTCATAGCGACAAGTCAGCGTGCCCATAAACTCTGGTGCCCCTTCGATCACTTTGTAGGCGTCCAGATCGAGCTGAAACGCATCTTTTTTGTCCTCGGTTATCTGATAGAGCACATGCTCGTCGTGGCAAGGCGAATCCGGCATCGTGCACTTGGAGTCTCCCTCCCAGGAACCCAGAACCGCCTTGTCGGAAGCGTGGAGAGAGAGCGCCGTACCGAACGCAAATAGAAGGATGGCTGTTGCGCGGCGCATGGCTTTTCTACCGCATCATATCCGAAGTGGGGCTGTCTCGGCTGATGTCGAGGAACTGACAGGCTGCCTTTCGGAATGGTACCGCTTGAGATGGCCTACCGAGTATGTGGAACCAAGAAGATCACTTTGACTAAATGCGGATTCGCTCGGACAATCAACACATCTGGCCAATTTGATTTTCCAGGTCGCATGGCTCGCGATTTTGGGGCTTCCGGGCCCAGGGAGAAGTGCTATGTCGGGACAAGTGGTTTTGTATTTCGAGGATCAGGCGGACGCGCTGCGTTTCGCGCTGGCCGCGGGGTCGGTGATGGCGGGGGAAGGCGGCAAGTTCACCAGCGATCTGTTGGAGGAAACCGGCCGGGTCACGCGCATCCGCCTGGACGCCGTTGCCGGAGGAGCGAAGAAGCCGAATCCGGTGCGTGCGGCTTGAGTCTTGCAAGCTGAGTCAGCGGACCGGCCGGGCTGCGCCCGGCGGACAGCCGGGGGCGGCTGTCCCCACATAAAAATCTCACCAAAGAATCTCAGGATTGAACTTCGTCACGCCGTGCCGGCGTTGGTGAAGGCCTCGAGCGCGTCCGAGAGCGTGGGGAACATCAGGAAAATCTGCTCGACCTTGGTGATCTCGAAGACCTTGCGCACGCGTTTGTTCACGCCGGTGAGCGCCATGCGGCGCCCGGCCTTGGTGCAGGTGGTGCAGGCGCTGACCAGCGATCCCAGCCCGGAAGAATCCAGGTAAGGAACGTTGGTGAAATCCAGAATCATGGTCGGAGCGTCTTCGCGCCGGACGGCATTCAGGAATGGGGACACGTTCTCCATGGTCAGCGGGCCGCGGAAGCTCAACACTCCCCGGTCAAGACGCTCGATCTGCAGCGGCTCCGATGCCATAGGGCAGCGATTCTAGGCTAGATGGCAACGTGGGTTCAAGTGGATGGGCACCTCAGCGCTGTTTGACTTCGATGCTCTCGTTTAACCTGGGGCGTCATCCTGACCGTAGCCGTTTTTCAGGCGGAGGGAAGGATCTCGCGCGCGCAAAAGCGACGTCTCTGCTGATGAGGAGCGGTAACGTATACTACGGTTCGTTTCCGGAGGAGACGTGACCCGCGCCACGTTCACCGTTGCCGCCACCGTCTGTATTTGTCTGCTCGGCCCGGCCAACCCCGCGTTCGGTCAGCAACCGCAAGCCCCACAGACTCCTGGGGCGCAAATCGCCGACGAATTGGGCACTCTGGCCAGCGACGCCATGCAAGGGCGCGGCAGCGGCACGCCCGACGAACTGCGAGCGGCCGACTATCTGGCCTCCGAGCTGCGCCAGATCGGAATTTCTCCGCTGGGCGACAACGGCGACTTCATTCAGGATGTATCTACCACAGTGAATTTTCGTTCCGGCCCCCGGGCGTGGCACACCCGCAACGTGATCGGAGTTCTCGCTGGCAGCGATGCCAAGCTGAAGGACCAGGTGGTACTACTAACTGCTCATCTCGATCACCTGGGAGTTCGAGCGCCGGTGAACGGCGACAGCATCTATAACGGCGCCGACGACGACGCCTCGGGTTGCGTCGCTGTGCTGCAGCTGGCGCGGGCGTTGGCGGCGGAGCCGCCTCCGAAGCGTACCGTGCTCTTTGTTTTTTTCGGCAGCGAGGAAACCGGGGGACAAGGCGACCAGTATTTTCTCAGCCACCCGCCGCTGCCTTTGGATCGTATTGTCGCCAATCTTGAGTTTGAAATGATTGGACGGCCCGATCCCGCGGTCAAGCCCAACGAACTTTGGCTCACGGGCTATGATCGCAGCAACCTTGGCCCGGAACTGGCCCGGCGCGGCGCAAAATTGGTGCCCGATCCCCATCCGCAACAGCAGTTTTTTCAGCGCTCGGATAATTTTGCCCTGGCCAAACGTGGCATCGTCGCTCAGACCGTATCGAGCTACGGCTTGCATAGTGACTATCATCGGCCGAGCGACGATGTGGCGCATATCGATTTCAAGCACATGGAGCAGGCGATCGCGTCCATGGTTGAACCTGTGGAATGGCTTGCGAATTCCGATTTCAAGCCGGAGTGGCTGCCGGGGAAAAAACCGTAGTCCAGTCGTGCCGGTGGAGTGCCGTTATCCTGTTCTGCGCGCCGACAGCATGCTCAGAATTTCCCGCAGCCCTTGGCGGATGTGCTGAATCTCGGGCGCGGAGTGCGCCGGGAAAGGAATGGCAGTCTGCGTCTTGTCGGTCTTCGTTTCCTCGCGCAGGTGCTGGCGCGCGCCAGCGATGGTGAATCCCTGCTCGTAGAGCAGTTGCTTGATGCGCAGCACGCTTTCGACGTCGCGCTTGCGGTACATGCGCTGTCCCGTGCTGCTCTTGACCGGCTTCAGTTGTGGGAACTCGGACTCCCAAAAACGCAGCACGTAGGCGGGCAGATGGCACAGCGTGGCCACTTCGCCGATGCGGAAATAGAGTTTGTCGGGGATGAGGATCTCATCCGCTTTGTGCTTCGCCGTATTTTTCTTGCGCGCTGCCATTGTTTCGATCGTGCGTGCAAAAGCCGCGTGCTCTGCCGATTGTGGTCTGCCTATTGTGCCACAGGTCGGGGCGAGGATAGGAGGAATTTCGCCGGTGTTTCATCCTGAAATTGACGCTTCGGCGTCAGGATCGCGCCTCATGTAGAACTTGTGATCATCTTCGTGGGTGATTCGGAATCCCATTCGCTTATAGAGCCGCAGCGCGGGGTTGATTTTCACCACGCCCAGGGTCACTGCCTGCCGGGCGCGTGCGGCCTCAGCAATTAAGCCATGCATCACCTCAGTGCCGATGCCCCGCCGCTGGAAAACGGCGTCCACAAAGAGTTGTGCAAGAAAAAGCGAGCCTTCTCGCGTCGTACTCTGCAACCAGCCGACGTCGGCGCCGTCGACAGTGATGATGCGAACCTGCGGGAGTTCCCATTGCTGATGAAAGCTGGTGGATTGAGCGACCCTGTCCAGGTTCAATTCGCGAATGATGTTCTCCATCACGGCGAAATACAGGCGTGCGCAGAAGTCGAAATCCAGGGTGCGAGCCGGGCGAAGAGTAATCTGCATAACCTGTCAGCCGATTCTATTTTCGGCCAGGGGACGCAGAAAGGAAAAGCCCCTCAAGAGGTGCTTCTCTTGAGAGGCCAGTGAGAAATCGGTGTAAGCGAGGTATCGTCCTCGCTGACGGTTAGTGTTTCTTCTTTTTTGCCTTCTTCTTGGTTGCCATGAAGGTTCCTCCGTGAACGATTTTCCCTTGCAAAGGTTTCTTGACTACGGGGCCCTTGTACTTGAAAGACCAACCCTACTCGTAGTATGGGAAAGTCTTATATCACAAGATATTGCGGCAGTATGAATAAAGTGTCAACACAATTTTGCGGTTTTGCGCGGAATTTTGAGAACTGTCGTTAGCTGCCGGTCGTTGGTCGTAGGCGAACTTCAGAGAAACGAGCGCCGTGGTTGTGGGATTTGGCTAACGACCAACGCCCAACGACCAACGTCTGGTAGTACACTGCGCCTCATGCGGCGCGATCCCATCGAACTGGAAATCTTCAAGAACCTGTACCACTCTATCGCCGAGGAGATGGGTGCTGCCCTGAGGCGCACCGCGTTTTCCCCGAATATTAAAGAGCGTCGCGATTACTCGTGCGCGGTTTTCGACGCTGCGGGTGAAGTCATCGCCATGGGCGACCACATGCCGGTGCATCTGGGGTCGATGCCCATGTCGGTGCGGGCGGCGATCGATGCTGGCGCGATGGATCCCGGCGATGTGGTGATGCTGAATGATCCGTTTCGCGGGGGGACCCATCTGCCCGACATCACGCTGGTCGCGCCGGTGTACGTGGGGCAGAGCGGAATCGGGGCTGGCCAGAAGCGAGGACACTCCACTAGCTTGCACGGGCGAGGCGCCCGCAGCCACACGAGTTTGCGCCACACGAAGCCCGATTTCTATGTGGCCTCGCGGGCGCATCATGCCGATGTGGGCGGGGCTTATCCCGGCTCGATGGGCCTGTGCCGCGAAATCTATCAGGAGGGTGTCCGCATTCCCCCTGTGAAACTAGTGCGCCGGGGAGTCATGGTTGCGGATGTGCTCGCGATGCTGCTCAATAACGTCCGCACTCCGGAGGAACGCGAGGGCGACCTGGGAGCGCAACTCGCGGCCTGTCATACCGGCGCCGAGCGCCTGCGCGAAGTTTGCTCGCGTTACGGCGTGGCGCGCGCCCGGCGCGCGGCCAGCGATCTGCTGGATTATTCCGAAGAACTGATGCGCGCGTTCTTGCAACGCGTGCCGGCAGGCGAGTATCGCGCCGAGGACTTTCTGGATGGGGATGGGATCAGCGATCGGCCGATCAAGATTGCGGTGACGCTGAAAATGTGGGGACAGCCGCCCTCGGCTGTTCGGCGGGTCGAAGACCCGTCTGCTTCTCTGCTGATCCCAAGTCGAGCTGCGCTCGACGGACAGCCAAGGGCGGCTGTTCCCACATTGCTCCCAGCCGTCTTCACGGAGCCGATGGTCACCGTCGATTTCTCCGGCAGCGACCCGCAAGTCGAAGGCAGCGTGAATGCGGTTGCGGCGATTACGTACTCAGCGTGCTTCTACGTGTTTCGCTGCCTGCTGGCCGAGGATGTTCCTGCCGCAGCCGGGCTGATGCGGCCGATTCACGTCATCGCCCCCGAAGGAACCATCGTGAATGCGCGGCCCCCGGCAGCCGTTGCCGGCGGAAATGTCGAAACCTCACAGCGCATCGTCGACGTCGTGTTGCGGGCGCTGGCACAGGCGATTCCCGATCGCATCCCCGCCGCGGCTGCGGGAACAATGAACAATTTGACCATCGGCGGCATGCAGCTCAGCGCGAAAGGTCCGCGCACCGCCGAGCCGTTCGCCTACTACGAGACGATTGCTGGCGGGATGGGCGCGCGGCCTGGCAAACCCGGCGTTTCCGGCGTACATACCCACATGACGAATTCTCTGAACACTCCCGCCGAAGCGCTGGAGTACGCCTATCCGCTGCGCGTACGCCGGTATTCCCTGCGGCCGGGCAGCGGCGGCGACGGAAAGTTCCGCGGGGGCGACGGCATTGTCCGCGAGATTGAAGTGCTCACCGACTGCGAGGTAACTATGCTGGCCGACCGCCGCTCACGCGGCCCGTGGGGACTGTCCGGAGGAGGTGACGGCGCACCGGGGAAAACATTTATCACACGCCGCGATGGCTCCGTCGAACCGATGCCCGCGAAATTCAGCACTCGCCTGCAAAAAGGCGAACGGATGACGATTGAAACTCCCGGCGGCGGCGGCTGGGGGCAGGCCTAAACGCTCGTTTTGAATCGTTGCTGTCATTTGGATTGGAAAGGACACGAATTTATGCACATCCTCAAGTCAGTGGGAGTGATATCGGTCGCGAAGCTCATGGGCTTGCTCTATGGTTGCCTCGGACTGATCTTCGCCCCAATTTTCCTCTTGATCGGATTGGTGGGATCTTTCGCCGGCGCCGACAAAACTCCGCTCGCCGGAGTTTTTGGAGTCGTTCTCGCCATCCTCATGCCCCTTATCTACGCAGCCATGGGATTTGTGTCAGGCGCCGTTGGCGCGCTGCTGTATAACGCCTTGGCCAAGTGGGTGGGCGGCTTCGAGTTGGAACTGGAGCCGCAGGCGAATCTGCCTGTCACGCCCTATCCCATAATTCCTCCACCAACCCCCGGCATCTAAGTTCGCTGGAGGCACAACATGGCACCCGATCCCGCCACTCACTACATCGACGAAGCGCGCCGGCAGATGCGCGGCTACAAGCGCATGGGTGAAGGTGCGATGACACAACTCCGGGACGAAGACTTCTTCGTCACGCTCGACCCGGAGTCGAATTCCGTGGCCATTCTGGTCAAGCACCTGGCGGGCAATATGCGGTCGCGTTTCACTGACTTCCTCACCAGCGACGGCGAAAAGCCGGATCGCTTTCGCGATCACGAGTTTGAACTAACCGAAACGACGACGCGGGCCGAAGTAATGAAGTGGTGGGATGAGGGCTGGGGTTGCGTACTGGGGGCCATCGAGGCGCTCAAGCCGGAAGATGTTATGCGCACGGTGACCATTCGAGGCGAGCCCCATACCGTGCTGCAAGCCATCAACCGGCAGATCGCGCACTACTCGGCCCACATCGGGCAGATCGTGTTTCTGGCCAAGCATCTCCGGTCGAGCGAGTGGAAAACGCTGAGCATCCCGCGCGGCAAGTCGGAGGAGTTCAAGAAGGTGGCGCCGAAGTCTGACAAAGGTCTGCCCCATGAGAAATAAATTCGCTTCGTGAGGCTGGTATGGAACTGGCCATGCACGAGTCCCGCGAGCTGTACGCTTGGAGCTCCGCGGGTTGCGAGCTCTGGCCTTTTATCAAAGGATTTGGGAAGGGCACGGCTTCGAGCCGTGCCGCTGCCGATCCACCAATGATGCGGGCTTTTAGCCCCTGAGGGACGTTCTTCTATCCGCGATCAGGGATGATCTGTTCTGCGCCCTGGCCCGAAGTACCGATAGTGCCCCGTAATCCTCCAATTGAAAAGCACACCTTCCATCTTCGGCCCCTCGCCAATGTTGTGCACAACCATGTACCGCCCGCTCCGCGATTTCTGATCGACGACGATGCCAATGTGCGGCACGTTGCCGCCGAGATCCCACGTCACCAAATCGCCGGGCGCATAGTCTTCCGCGCGGCTGGTGATGGGGACCGATTCCCCCTTGCGCTGAAAGAAGACCATCAGATTCGGGACGCGGCGATGGTCGATATTCGCGTCGGGATGAGCCAGCAACCAGCGCCGCCTATTCGGGTAAGCAGCGAAGTTCTGCAACATGTCTTCGTGGACTTCTTTTTGCAGGTCGACGCCCACCGCTCGGTAACTGCGAATAATTTCATCGGTGCAAACACCGGTGTCGGACGGAACGTCCCCGCCGGGATACGGAATTCGGACATATGCGGAAACGTAGCGAACCGAATGATGCGTGCGTTCGATGGCGGCGGCCACCAGGCGACGAGTGAAGTCCTGCCGCGAAACCGGCGCACCGGACTGCGTTGAAGCGAGGCTCCACAACGCGCACGCCGAGAGCATGCCTACTCCGACGACTCTCGCTCTTTGCCTGAACAGGCGCATTTCAAACGATTGTAAAGCCAAAATTAAGCGCAACTCAGCCTGCTGCATTTGCGAATCAGTGTTTCTGCGAGCCGTCATTTCTTCGAATCGGGAGCGGCGGTTCGAGGCCAGACGGGAGACACCAGTTCCACGCGCCAGATCGGGCCTCCTAAGAAGGATGCGCCCTCCGATTTGACGAACGCCGGGACTTCCCCACCCAGAATCCATACATGCGTATCGGGCGGCTGCTTCCCTAACAGTGGTGCGACCAGTCCGGCGACGCCCCCGATCTCAATTTTCACGATATAGTGCACGGCTTCGTGGCTGGATCCAGCTAGCGAGAAAGGCTCTGTACCTTGAGGGGTAAACGCCAGCTTTACGAGGCGGGGCTTGGGAGTGGCCACCACCATCGATACCTCCGCCGGCGGAGTATCGGGTCGAACGTTCTTCAGCAGTGTCAAGACCAAACCGTTGGCAAGGTCGGGCGGCAGCTTAAGGCGCTCAGCCGCCGTTTTTTCTTTCCCATCGTCATCCGTGTACAGAACCGTAACCTGGCCCGTGGAGGTCGCGATCGAGAGGTCTATGGGATGCGGGAACGCCGGCCCTTTCTGCACCAGGTGATAGCTGATCAGCCGGAAGCTTCCGCGCTGCGAAAAAATAGTGGTTTCCTCTTGTCGCGAGCCGTCCTTGAAGTGATATACCAGGCGGCTCGTGATCCGGTTGCCCTCGGGGACTTGCGTGAGATCGCCTTCCGCAAGCGGGGTACCGTCAAGATTGCTGAGCACGAGAAAGCCGTGAACCGAGCCCTCCTTGTGAAGCACCGCCACCGGGGATGCCGGTGCCGACGCGCCGCCGAGAAAGCAAGCGGAGATAAGCAGGATCGCAATCAGCCGAACGCCCACGGTTTTCACCCCCCCAGCAAACAAGGTTCGCGGCGTTAGATGCGGTTGTCAAGGCGACGGTTGGCGCTTGCAGTGTCTAACGATGAAGTGGTCGGTGCCCGATGCGAGGCCGCCTCGGGTGCTAAAATTATACGTTTTGTGCTTGAAGCAGTTTTTGGTACCGGAATTTATAGGTGGCAATTATGGCTGGGGCAACGAGAGAACGGACCATGCTGGCGGTGGTCAAGCCGGAAAAGGCTGCGGGCGCGGAAATTCGCGAGGTCAAGATCCCCACTTTCGGGCCCACGGATGTCCTCGTGAAGGTAAAGGTCGCGTCCATCTGCGGGACCGACCTGCACATTTATAACTGGGACCGCTGGGCGCAGAACCGCATTCATCCGCCGCTGATTCCCGGACACGAGTTTTGCGGCGAAGTGGCGGCGTTCGGCGATGAAGTCACCAGCGTCGAGGAGGGCGACTTCGTTTCCGCCGAGATGCATGTGGCCTGCGGCAAGTGCCTGCAGTGCCGCACCGGCGAAGCTCACATTTGCCAGAACGTGAAAATCATTGGCGTGGACGCCGACGGCGCCTTCGCCGAATACGTGGTGATTCCCGAGTCGAATATCTGGAAGCTCGATCCCACCATCCCCCAGGAGTACGCGTCGATTCTCGACCCGCTGGGGAACGCCGTGCACACGGTGCTGGCTGGCGAGATCGCAGCCAAAAGCGTGGCCGTGACAGGCTGTGGCCCGATTGGTCTGTTCTCGATTGCCGTGGCCAAGGCTGTGGGCGCGACCTCGGTTTTCGCGATCGAAGTCAACGAGCACCGCGCCAAGATCGCGCGCGAGATGAAAGCCGACTACGTGCTCAATCCCGCCAAAGAAAACGTCCACGACATCGTGCTTGAGAAAACCGGCGGCCTCGGCGTGGACGTGGTCCTGGAAATGGCAGGCCATCCGGACTCGATTCGCACCGCCTTCGATGTCGTGCGCCGCGGCGGAAGAATTTCTTTGCTCGGGCTGACATCCAAGCCCATCTCGCTGAATTTTTCCGAAGACATTATTTTCAAAGGCATCACAGTGCAAGGCATCAACGGCCGCCGCATGTACCAGACCTGGTACCAGATGACGGCGCTGCTCAAAAGCGGCAAACTCAACCTGCATCCGGTAATCACCGACCGCATCCCACTGAAAGACTTTTCCAAAGCCATGGAGCGCCTGAAAACCGGCGAAGCCAGCAAAATTCTGGTATATCCGAACGGCGTGCGCTAGGTGTGCATGTGAGAGCGAGCGCTTCCGCCCGCGAACCTCTGATCCGAGATGTACTTGTAGATCGCAAATCAATTTGTCATCCTGAGCGAAGCGAAGGACCTATGCAATTCGCCGGAGTTATAGATACTGCCAGCGAACTGCATAGATCCTTCGCGCAAAAGAACTGGCTCAGGATGACAACGTTAGTATTAGACTGATCCGTTTTCTGATCCGTTCTTCAATCCGCGTTGATACGCGCAAATCCGCGGCGAGAGGTTCCCATGACCACCGCAACCCGCACCAACCCGCTCTCCTACCTCACCGACCAGCTCAACGAGCTTAAAGCCAAAGGCACGCACTTCAAGCTGCGCGTGCTCGACGACGAGCAGGCGGCGGTGTGCACGTTCGACGGGAAGAAGGTCATCAATCTCGCGTCAAATAATTATCTGGGGTTAACCACGCATCCCAAACTACGCGAGGCCGCGCTCGAAGCCACGCGCAAATTCGGCGTGGGATCGGGCGCGGTGCGCACCATTGCCGGGACCATGAAGATCCACATGGAGCTCGAAGAAAAGATCGCGCGCTTCAAGAATGTAGAAGCCTGCGTGGTCTTCCAGTCGGGCTTCGCGGCGAATGCGGGGACGGTCTCGGCCGTGCTGGGCAAAGATGATTTCATTATCTCGGATGCGCTGAATCACGCGTCGATCATCGACGGGGCACGGCTCTCGAAGGCACAAATTCTGGTGTTCCGCCACAAGGACATCGCGCACGCAGAAGAGCAGCTAGCCAGCATTAAGGGCGCGCCCGGCAAGAAGCTGCTGATCACCGACGGCGTCTTTTCCATGGATGGCGACATTGGCCCGCTGCCTGCGCTTTGCGATCTCGCCGAAAAATATGGCGCCATCATGATGGTCGACGACGCGCACGCTTCCGGCGTGCTCGGCCGCAACGGACGCGGTACCGTCGATCATTTCAAGGTGCACGGCCGCGTCGATATTCAAGTGGGCACGTTGTCGAAAGCAATTGGCGCGCTGGGCGGATACGTCTGCGGCACGCGCGACCTGATTGACTTTCTCTATCACCGCGCGCGGCCGTTCCTATTTTCGACGTCGCATCCACCGTCGGTGGCGGCGACCTGCATCGCGGCCTTCGACGTTCTCGAAAACGAACCCGAGCGCATGGAAAAACTTTGGGAGAACACTCGCTTCTGGAAGAAAGAACTCGGCTTGCTCGGCTTCGACATCGGCGGGCGTGCCACTCCCGCCAGCGAAACTCCGATCACGCCGATCATCATCGGCGACGGCAAGCTCACCATGGACTTCTCCCGCGAACTGTTCAAAGAAGGCGTGCTGGGTACCGGCATCGCGTTTCCCACGGTGCCGGAGGGCAAGGCGCGAATTCGCACGATCATGACGGCCACACACACGAAAGAAGAGTTGGAACAGGCGCTGGCTGTGCTCAAGAGCGTCGGCAAGCGCATGGGGATTCTGCCGGCCTGACACAATCCAATTCATTCCTCGCGATGCACGATCTTCCCGCCGACAATCGTCGCTACTACCTTCCCCACAAAGTGCCAGCCGTCGAAGGGAGTGTTGTGCGAGAGCGAGCGCGACTTGGCGGCGTCGAAGGTCCAGCGCTTCTTGGGATCGAAGATGGTCACATCGGCGTGGCTGCCACGTGGGAGTGTCCCGCGGCCAGGGAGATCGAAGACCCGCGCGGGGCCAGTGGTGAAGAGTTCGACGATGCGCATTAGCGGGATCTTGTGTTCGCGATGAAGCTTCGTGATCGCCAGCGCCAACGCCGTTTCCAGGCCGGTGATGCCGAAGGACGCGCGCTCGAATTCGACCTGCTTCTCGTGAGCAGCGTGCGGAGCGTGATCGGTGGCAATCGCGTCCACGGTACCGTCAGCGAGCGCGACCACAATGGCCTCGCGGTCGGTCGCAGAGCGCAGCGGAGGATTCATCTTGAAGTTGGTGTCGTACTCGCCGACATTTTCGTCAACCAGGGTGAAGTGGTGCGGCGTGACTTCGCAAGTCACGCGGGCCTTCGCACGCTTGCCGCGGCGCACGGCCTTGAGCGCATCGGCAGTAGAAAGATGCGCCACGTGCAGGCGCGATTCTCGAATCTGCTGCGCCAGCGTCACATCGCGATCCACGACCGCAGCCTCGGCGGCCGCCGGCATGGCGCGCAGGCCCAGGCGGAAACTGGTGGGGCCAGCATGCATCGAGCAATTTTCGGTGAGGCGCGTATCTTCCGCGTGCTGCACCACTGGGAAATTCAGTTCCGCGCCGAGACGTAAGGCCATGCGCATGACGTCGTCGTCGAGGATGGGCTTGCCATCATCGGTGACGGCAACGGCTCCGGCGCGCTGCAGCACGGCGAAGTCGGTGAGGGTTCCTCCCTTGCTGCCACGCGTTGCGGCTGCGATCGGGAAGACGTTGACCACCGCCGCGCGCTCAGGATTCCGCAGCCAGCTCACCCATTCCGCCGTGTCGACAACTGGTGCAGTGTTGGGCATGGTGCAGACGGAGGTGAAGCCTCCGGCAGCGGCGGCGGCCGTTCCGCTCGCGATGGTTTCCTTGTATCCCTGCCCCGGCTCGCGCAAGTGAACGTGCAGGTCGATAAAGCCGGGCGCAACGATGAGCCCTCGGGCATCGAACTTTTCATCAGCAGAGCCGCGGATTTTATTCGGCAGAGCAACCTCGACCACGCGGCCATCGCGCAGCAGGACATCCATGGGCGCGTTGATCTTGGCCGCCGAGTCGATGAGATGGCCGCCCTTGATCAGCAGGCTCGTATTTTGTTTCGGGCTATTCACGTCGGGTATTGAGTGTTCTATTTTCGCCTCATCGAGAAATCCGCTCAAAAACGATTCGATTCGATGAATCCAATCACCTGCCGGCTGAACTCCGCCGGTTTCTCCATATACATCAGATGTCCGGCATCGGAAATGACGACCCGCTTCGATCCTGAGATACCCATCTCAATGGCTCCGGCGTGCGCATGCACATCGGGGATGTCGGCGTCGCCTACCAATATAAGCGTCGGCACGCGGATCTCGTGCAATCGTCCAATCGCCGGCGCAGTCGGGCGTGCGTAGTCGGAGTGCGTCATATCCTGAGGATTGGCCGTCAGCAGCGCCAGCAGACGCTTCTGCGCCGCGTCGTGACCGGGAGCAAGCAGATATTTGTCCTTGGCCCAGTTTGCCAGGCCCGACGCGACATCATTTTTTTCGAAAGGTTTCGAGTTGCTCATGCCGCGGTTCAGAAAATGATCGGAGTAAGGAAATCCGTTGACCACTGCGCCCACCAAAACAAGCTGCTGAACGATGCCCGGATATTGCAGCGTGAAGTCGATCGAAAGCTCTCCGCCGTGCGAGCTGCCGACCAGCACCGCGTGGCTGACCTTTCTCTGACGCAGAAGCGCTGCCAGGTCTTCCGTTTCGGTGTACCACGTAGTGGACGCCGGGGTGCGCCCGTAACCGCGGCGGTCGTAGCGGATCGTGTGGAAATGCTTACAGAAGTCGAGCCACACGTCGTCCCAAACGGCCGAGTGTGCGATGCCGTCGTGGATGAGAACCACCGCCTCTGGCCCTGTGCCACACTCTTCGTAGTACAGCTTGGATCCTTCGACGTCGACGAACGATCCGGGGCCCGGAGTTGGCGGCGCGCTTACACTCTGCGCGGCAGCATGGCCGCACATCGCGAGAGCCAGCGCGAGCGCGGCCTGAAACGCCAAGCGGCGGACGCCTTTCTCGTGACTGCGCCGTTCCTCAAACAATTGCACAGATCCTTCGCTTCGCTCAGGATGACAAGACTTCCGAAGATGACAAGGGACGTGGTTCATTTTGCCTTCCCCAGCGCCCGCGCCAGAATCGCCATGCGCGTCGGGACGCCATTATGCACCTCGTCCACGATGACGGACTGCGAGCCGTCGGCGACTTCAGCGGTCAACTCCAGCCCGCGAATGATCGGGCCGGGGTGCATGACGATGGCGTCGCGTTTGGCCAGCTTCAGCCGGGCGGTCGTCATCTGGTAGCGCGCGATGTAATCCTGCAGGCGGATCTTCTGCCCCGCGAGTCGTTCCTTTTGCACACGGAGCAGCATGACCACGTCGGTGCCGCGGAGTGCATCTTCGATGTGGCGCGTGATCCTCAGGCCGGGTGCGAGTGTTACGGCGACGTCCGGCACGAACTCCGGCGGACCGCACAGCGTCAGCTTCACCCCAAACTTGCTCAGCAAATGGGAGGCGCTGCGCGCCACGCGGCTGTGAAAAATATCGCCAATGATCGTAGCCTGCAGTCCCTTGAGCGACTTTTTGTGTTTGAGGATGGTGAAGGCATCGAGCAGCGCCTGCGACGGATGCTCGTGCATGCCATCCCCGGCATTGATGACGGGGATGTCGAGATGCTGCGCCATCAGGTGCGGCGCGCCCGCCGAGGGATGGCGCATGACGATGCAATCGGCGCCCACCGCGCGCAGGGTGTATCCGGTATCGAGCACGGACTCGCCTTTTTCGATGCTCGATCCCGAGGACTGCACCAGCGTGGTCATCGCGCCCAGCGCCTTCGCCGCGAATTCGAACGACGAGCGCGTGCGGGTCGAGGCTTCGTAAAACAGAAGCACGACCCGCTTGCCGCGCAGCAGCGGCCGGGCCTTCAGCGGATTCATGCGGCGGGCCAGCTTGAGCAGGCCCAGGATGTCCTTCGCGTCCAGGTGTTCGATCCCGAGCAGCGAACCGCGAGCGGGCTTGTTCATTGAGAAAAGTGCAAACGGTGCATCATACGCGGCAGAGGCGACCGCTGCAAGAGCCTGATCCAGGCCCGCGCGATAAATGGAATCTCAGGTTTTGTCGCGCCGGCGAAACAGTGCCCCACCCAGTGCGCCGCCAAGACCGGCAAGCAAAACAGAAAGCACGAAAAATCCGACGCTCGCCTCCACTAGGAACACGATGAATCCCCGGGGCGTTCTGATCTGATCGATCGAGGCCTGAGTATTCGGATTAGGGGGGAACCAGGCGGCGACTTGCTGCTCACCCTTGATGGCCTCGTCCTGCATTTTCGCCCTAACATCTGGAATAGTGACCGCAACCGCGAGGAATAGCGAGATGATGACGGAAAAAATGATTCCAGCCAAAGCGCCGAGTCTAGCACCCTCGAACGCCCTCAATGGAATCCCCGGGCGACGCTGGCGGTAGAAAACAACCGCCAGGAACCCAGCGCTCAACAAAGCGACGGCGGGATACAGGCGCAATAACACGAGCATTAACGCAACCAGCGCCGCGAGTGCGCACGGCTTCAGCGCCTGCGACCACTGCATCGGCAGCGCCAGCACCGGCACCGTCTGAGACACCGGCAGGCCAGCCGACTCGTGTGATCCCGCCGCCGGCGCGAATGCCAAAGGCTGCGGCGCGGGCTCGGCAATCACAACGCGAATCTGCGGGGCTGAACAGTGCGGGCAGAAGGCAATTCCCTCTTCCACCGTCTGTCCACACTTGTAACAGGGCTGTTCCATCAGAGATCAAAGAAGGGCTGTCTCTGAAAGTATCGCAGAAAGTATCCCGTTGGCGCAGGCGGAGAAAGCGAAAGCGCCGAAAACCACGAAGGGGGGAAGTTTCACGAAGCACTTCGCTTACCAGCATTCCTTCGTGAACCTTCGTGCCCTTTGTGTTTGACGCCTTGCGTTTAGGCCACTACTTAAATGTCCCCGCGCTTGCCCCGGGTATGCACGTATACCAGGGCGAAGGTTGCTCCCTTGCCCGCGTCGCCAGGCTCAACGGCCACCACGTGCTGGTTATCCTCAGTGCCGACTTTCAGCTCGGTGACTGGGCCCGAGCTTTGCTCGCATTTCAATTCCTTGCTGTCTTTATCCTTATCCTTGGAGTCCTTGTCACTGTCACTGTCGGTGTCGTGCACTTCGACATCGCCGCCATGCTTCTGCGAATGGCACTCCAGAACCTTGCCGTACTTTTTCAACTTGCCGCGATAAAAGTCGATGACCTTGGCCGGAGCATCATCCGACTCGTATTTTGCGACCATGAGTTTCACCCCAAAGCTCTCGGTCAGGATTCCGAAATTGAGCGGGTCATTGTCTTTTTCCTGCTTGGGACGAGCACCGGGATACAGGGGCAATCCCTGCTTCGCGGCATCGGCATCCTTGCCGACGTGCATATCGCCAACCGAGCTACGCACGTCAAAGGGCTTGTCCTGCGTGTCGGATTGCTGTGCGAAGACGGACAAAGCCAGGCCTACAGTGAGAACGAGTGTGAATACCAAATGACGAAACATGGTCCTCCTTCAACGGATGCCGAGACGCAGCAAGCTACGTCTCTACGAGCGGTTGCTAGATCTCCGCGTCCTTGCCGTGCGTGCGGACATACACCAGCGAAAAGCTGGAGCCCTTACCGTCGGGCTCGACGGCCACGATGTGCTGGTTCTCTTTCGTGCCGACTTTCAGCTCGACGTTATTGCCGCTGGATCCCTCGCAGGTCAGTTCATGAGATTCATGATCCGACCCTTTGATGTCCGGGTTCACCTCAAAATGGCTGGTGTGACACTCCAGCACCTTGCCGTATTTCTGAAGCTGGCCTTTGTAGTAGGCGACCAGCTTCGCCGGAGAGTCATCGGATTGATATTCCATGGCGACAACCTTCAACCCGAACCCGAAACTCGAGATGTTTACGTTGGCGCTTTTGTCGTTGCCGTCGGAATCATTTTGCTTCAGCCGAGCCCCGGGATAGACCGCCAGGCCCACGTCAGCCACGTTGGCGCCCTTGCTGACGTGAATGCCGCCGACCGGCGTGTCGATGTCGACCTGCTTGTCTTGCCCATCCTGCTCTTTCTTCACGTTAATGCTGCAGCCGGGCAAGAGCATCGTCGCGAGAGTCGCGAATCCTAAAGCGACGCTGCCGAACACTTGAAGTTTAGTTCTGCGCATGAGGCCCTCCTGTAGCGACTTGCGCCGGCCGTTCCAGTCCGGCGCCGCGCTGGGCAACATTCGGAATCGTTACCGGCAGATGCCCGCGAATCGGAATCTCTCCGAACAGCGCCTTGATCGCGCCCACTTCCGAAACAGCCGCGTTGGAAAACGTGCACATGTAGGTCTCGATCTTCGGAAAATCGCTGGCCAGATACGGATTCCCCATGGCAACCACCGCCGTCTTTTGCGCTGCATGATCGAGCACTTGCTGCAGCAGTGCGCCGCTGGCATCGGCCATTGCGACCGAGTTGCCGATCTTGCCCGCCGTCGGAATCACATAGACTGCAGCGACCACGGTTTCGGCCTCGTCGACCGCCTTCAGAACTTCGTCGCTCATGCCCGTAGCGACGCGGGAGTCCACATAGATCACATGCGCGTCCGGAATGCGCGCGCGGAACTCACGTCCAAAGGCGCGGCCCGACTCCGTGCGCATGTCATCGGAAAAAATCACGCCCACCACCTGGTTGTGGGTCTCCTCTCTGGTCATATACGGAAGCGCGCCCTTGATGGTTCCCTTCGATTTCAGGGGCAGAATTTTGCCGTTGTCGCGCACCAGGGTGATGGCGGCGTCGGCCACTTGCTGGCCAAATGTTATATTTTCCGGCTTGCCGACCACGCTCGCAATCGCGCTGAGATCGACTGTGCGTACTGTGTTCAGTCCAAGATGCCCCTTTATTTTCAGGATCTTGAGCACCGACCGGTTGAGGCGCTGTTGCGAAATCTCACCCGAGCGAACCGCCTTCAGCATCGACTCGTAGGAAGCGCCCAGATCCGCCGGAATAATCAGCAGGTCATTGCCGGCCTTGAATGCCTCGACCGCAGCCCGGCCAATATCGTTGGCGAAAAGATGCGTCAGCCCCGCCATGTCGAGGGCGTCGGTCACAATCAGACCCTTGAATCCAAGTTCCTTTTCCAGCAGATCGCTCACCACGGCCGGGGAGACCGTGGCGACGTGATTCGGGTCGGCATCGAGTGCCGGAACGGTGACGTGTGCCACCATCACGGAATCGACGCCCGCGGCAATAGCCTGGCGAAACGGCGGCAGCTCGATCGAATCCAGATGCGCGCGGTCTCCGTTCACACTCGCGACGCCGAGATGCGAGTCGGTAGCAGTATCGCCGTGACCGGGAAAATGCTTCACCGTGGTGAGCATTCCGGCCGCATGCGCTCCCTTAATGTAGGCCGTGACCAGATCGCCGACCTGCTTGGGATCTTCTCCAAACGAGCGCGTGTTGATAATGGGATTGGCTGGATTCGAGTTTACATCGGCGTCGGGGAAAAAATTCCAGTGCACGCCGACGGCGCGGGCTTCCTGGCCGGTGATCCGGCCGAAATTTTCCGCGTCTTCGATCTTGCCGTCGGCGCCGAAGGCCATGGCGTGCGGAAAGTTGGTCGTCCCCAGCAGGCGCGTGGAAACGCCGCGCTCGAAGTCAGCGGCAAACAGCAGCGGCAGCTTCGATTCCTTCTGCAGGCGGTTCAGCAACTCGGCGGCCTCGTACGGCTCGGAGCGCAGAAGAAACGGCCCGTCGACATGCACTGACATGGCGAACGACCCCACGTGATATTTGTGCATGGTCTCGAGCCACTGCAGGTACTCTGGGCTTTCTATGTTGAGGAAACTGGCGCGGCACCAGGGCATGAAAAGCTGGCCGATCTTTTCTTCGACGGAAAGCGAGCGCAGCGTCTTCTCCGCCCACTTGTCGCCGCGCGCAGAACTGACGGGAGCGGGGTGCGAGGGCTTAGTCTTGCCGAATGAGGGCACAGTCAGGGCCAGTACGAGCACCATGGCGAGGACGGATCGGGGCATGAAGGAACGATACCAGAAGACAAGGCCTAGGGTTGCTTCCAGCATCTACGTGAGGACAGCCTATTGTGGGGACAGCCGCCTCGGCTGTCCTCGGCCGCAGGCCCGATGCCTTTCGTCCCGGAAGAGGCCGCCTTAGGAGTCGCACCCAGGGCCGCCCGCCCCGCACTCTTTCCACAGCTTTTCCCAATTCCACATCCCGTATCCCACCTCTTTCGGCAACGGGAATCCCAGCTGGTGCGCCAGCATCAGCACCTGCCCGCGATGGTGAGCTTCGTGCGCCAGCATGTAGCACAGCATCTCCGGACCCACCGGCCAAGGCTTAGCCCATCCGTCTCTCAGAAACTTCTCCACGCGGCCACCGCCGCCGAGCGCTTCCGCCAGCATCTCCCCGCAGCGAGCCGCGCTCTCCGCCAATCCCGCGCGCGCCTGCTGCGGCGTGCAGTGCGTACGGTTGAGCTGCCGTGGAACCTCCAGGTGCGGAGCCGTCAGACGGACCCACTTGGTCCGGACGTTATGCATGTGCGTAACGATCGCCGCAATATTGCGGGCCTTGCCTGGCGGCTTCGCTCTCCAGGCGGCAGGGTCAAGATGCTCGATCAGAATCTGGTTCATGCGCTCATTGGCGGCAAAGATCCGGACGGCGGTTCGTCCGAGTTGAGTGTGGACCTCGGGCTGTCGAGCCTTGTCTTGACGAGCCTTGTCTTGACGAGCCTTGTCTTGACGAGCCTTGGTTTGACGAGCCTTGGTTCGTCGAACCTTGGCTTGACGAATCTTGGGCGGACGCGTGGTCACGACTCCCTGCTCCTTGACCTATGATACTTCCGGGCCAGCAACTAACCCGACGCTCCGGAAAGCCCGCTGTTGAATCTCTTCATCATCCCCAAATCCCTTCAGCCACACCACCTCCGGCTCACGCCGGAACCAGGTCATCTGTCTCTTGGCATAGTTGCGATGCGCCTGCTGCGCCGCTTGCAGCGCCTGCTCGCAGGTGAGTTCTCCGCGCAAAAGCTGAACTGCCTGTTTGTATCCCAGCGACGCCAGTGGCCGTGCGGCTGCACCATATTTCGCCAGCAGGCGCTCGGTCTCTTCGACCAGCCCGGTTTCGAACATCCGGCTTGCGCGCTGGTTGATGCGATCATAGAGTGCCCCGCGCTCTGGATCGAGGCCCAGCCTCAGAATGCGAAAGCCCCGCAGCGCGTCGCGGCCCTGCTGCCAGAGTTCGGACATTTTCTGACGGGAAGCCAAACAAACCTCAATCGCGCGAATCAGTTTGGGGATATCGTTCGCGTGAACAAGCTCAGCCGCCGCGCGGTCCAGACGCCGAAGAATCCGATGCAGATGATTGGAGCTGTGCCTCGCGGCGCTCTCGCGCAGACGCTCGCGCAACTCCTCCGACCGCTGCGGGCCGGGAAAGAGTCCTTCGAGCAGTGCCCGCAAGTACAGTCCAGTCCCGCCGACCACAATGGGCAAGTGATGGCGCAGGTTAATTTCCTTCAGCACTTGCCGCGCCTGCCGGGCATATTCACCTGCGGTGATGTACTGCGCGGGATCCACGCAATCGAGAAGATGATGCTCCGCCGATGCGAGTTCACTCGCGCTCGGCTTGGCGGTCCCGATATCAAACTCGCGGACCATCGCGCCCGAATCACAGTTGACGATCTCACCGTCGAACTTCTGCGCCAGCGCCAGGGACAGCGCCGTCTTTCCGCTGGCCGTGGGCCCAAGAATCACCACCAGCAGCGAGTCGTGGTGATGCTCGTCATGATGCTCGTTGTGACACTCGGGGCCCACGTTCAGCGCAAACTCCAGTGCAGGTCGTGCCAGTAGCGCACCAGCGTCAGCACCAGCAGCATCAGCGCGATCAGCAGCAAACCGGTAGTTTCCGAGGCGTAGACCGCGTGACGGTGATGATTGTGATCGTCCTTGGGAGGAGTTTCAGGCACGGCGATATTGTAGCGCGGACGCGAGGTCTAAATTCCGAGGTCTGAGGTCCGAGGTCCGAAGTCCGCAAGCACAGGTGTTCCTGCTACACTACCCCGTCGTGCCGCACAAAAGCAGCCGAGTCGCGCGCTTTGGACTGTTCGAGCTCGATCTCAGCGCGGGCGAACTGCGCAAGAGCGGCGTGAAGCTGCGCCTGCAGGGCCAGCCGTTCCAGGTGCTCGCCCTTCTTCTCGAGCGGGCGGGCGAAGTCGTCACCCGCGAAGAGTTGCAGCAGAAACTCTGGCCCTCCGACACTTTCGTCGACTTCGACCACAGCCTGAACACCGCCATCAACAAGGTGCGCGAGGCCCTGGGAGATTCCGCCGCCAGTCCGCGCTACGTCGAAACCCTCGCCCGCCGCGGATACCGCTTCATCGCTCCGGTCCAGCCAGACGCTTCAACGGAATCCGCGTCCGGCCAAAAGCCAAGCGGAACCGTCGAACCCCCTGTCTCCTCAAATCTGCCTCCGATCGCGCTGCATCCCGACCTCGAAGTCCCCATCCCGCGGCGCGCCATCACCCGCGGCCTGTTCGCGCTGATTCAAATCATGTACCTGTCCTTCTATCTGTCGGCGCTGTTTCTCCTCCACTCTGTCCAGGAAATTGGAGACTCGTTTCGCAACCCCTGGGGTGGAGCAATGCTCGGAACGGTGCTCGCCGGCGCGGTACTCATCACCGCCGGCATCGGCATTCCTCTGCGCTGCTACCTGCTGTCATCAGTAGGCTTCGACTACCAGCGTCTGGGCGAAAAGTTTCTCCAGATATTCCCGTTCGTCCTGGCACTGGACCAGCTCTGGGCAGTCGCTCCGTTCCTGCTGATCCCACAGATCGGCCTGGGCGCGGCCTTCGCAGTCAGCGCGGCGCTGCTGTACCTGCCTTTTTCGGAGCGGACCCTGATTCGCATGGCGTACGTTGGTCCGCCTACACGCTAGTTATTTATGGAACTAACCTCACCCATCGCCCGTATCCACGTCTAACAGGCGGGCGAAGTTGTGTCTGCCCGCTGGAGGATTCCATGAAATCATTAGCGATCCGTCTTGGCCTTGCAACCCTGGCAGTCGGCCTCGCCACTGCTCTCCCCGCCCGCGCCGACGAATGGTCGAAGACCTACACCATCAGCGGCAAGCCCGACCTGCGCGTCGAGACTTCCGACGCCAACATCCGCGTCACCACCTGGGATCAGAACACGATCGAAGCCAAGGTCATCACCAACCGCTATAAGATCGGCGAAGACGGCATCCGCGTCAGCGAGCACCAGAATGGCGACTCCGTCGAAATCGAAGTGCGCTACCCGCACCACAATTTCAATATCGAATGGGGCCAGCACAAAGTCGACATCATTATCCAGATGCCGCGCGAAGGCCGAGTCAACCTGCGCACCGGCGATGGCAAGATCGAGCTCGCCAATTTCAAGGGCGACATGGACTTGCACAGCGGCGACGGACACGAGCGCTTGGACGGCGTCGACGGCAAGCTGCACGCCGAGACCGGTGACGGACACATCACCGCGCAAGGCCGCTTTGACGAACTCGAACTCAAGACCGGCGATGGCCACGTCGAAGTGCGCGCCGCAACTGGTTCCACGCTGGCGGCGGGCTGGCGGCTCGAGACCGGCGACGGCAACGTTTCCCTCGAAATCCCCAGCGACCTGTCGGCCGACGTAAGCCTGCACACCAGCGACGGCCACATCGATCTCGACATGCCCATCACTACCGAGGGCAAGATTCACGAAAACGAAGTCCACGGAAAACTCAACGGTGGCGGCAGTTCGCTGACCATCCGCACCGGAGACGGATCGATTCATCTGCGGAAGGGCTAGAACTGGCGTCGGACCTCAGACTTCGGACCTCAAAAATACGGCCTTCCGGCGCCGCTGCTTGACGCTTCGGCTTATACTTTGAGGTCTCACGATTTCTATTTCCTACCGGAAGAGGGTTTTTTCATGGCGATTCTGCGCGTCAGTCTGGTTGCGATTGCAGCAATGTGTTTCGTTTCTCTAGCCGTCGCGCAGCAATCCGGCGCGGCGAACTACACTCCAGCCCTCGACGTCAACGCGATGGACCGCACCATCGATCCCTGCGTAGATTTCTTCGCCTATTCCTGCGGCGGCTGGATCAAGAAAAATCCGATTCCCCCTGACCAATCTTCCTGGGACACCTATTCCAAAATGCAGGACGAAAATCTGGCGCAGTTGCGTGGCCTTCTGGAAGCCGCCGCAGCGCCCGATCCCAATCGCAACGCGGTCACGCTGAAAATCGGCGACTACTATGCCTCCTGCATCGACGACCAAGCGCGCGATAACAAGGGAGCAGCCCCGCTTACTCCGAATCTGAACCGCATCGCCGCCATGAATTCCAAGTCTGAGATCCCCGATGTGGCCGCCAGCATGACTTACGACGGCGTTCTCTTCCGCTTCGAGTCCATCCAGGACTACCGTGATGCCAATCAGGTCATCGCCAACGCTGACCAGGGCGGGCTCGGCCTGCCGGACCGGGATTATTACACCAAGGATGACGCAAAATCGCAGGACCTCCGCAAAGCCTATCTGGTACACGTACAAAAAATGTTTGAGCTGTTGGGCGACAAAGCGGACGTAGCCGCCGCCGAGGCCCAGACCGTGATGCGCATCGAAACCGTTTTGGCGAAAGGTTCCATGACGCGCGTGGAGCGCCGCAACCCCAAAGCCCTCGACCACAAGATGACCGCCGCAGAGTTGGAGAAAATCTCCCCCGATTTCGGATGGTCTGTCTACTTCGCCAAAGTCGGACTGCCCTCGCTTGCATCGCTGAATGTGGCCGTCCCTGCCTTCTTCAAAACCATGAATGCGGTCCTCGGCAAAGAGAGTCTTGCCGACTGGAAAGCGTACCTGCGCTGGCATCTCGTGCACGCCAATGCCAGATTTCTCGCCACTCCGTTTCGCGATGAGAACTTCAACTTCTACGGCAAGACCTTGCAAGGACAGCAGGAACCCTTGTCAACCTGGAAGCGCTGCACCGAAGATGTGGACGATCATTTGGGCGAGGCTCTCGGCCAGGCGTACGTCGAGAAATACTTTCCGCCCGACGCCAAACAGAAAGCGCTCAAGATGGTGAAAGAGATTGAAACCGGAATGCAGCAGGATATTGACGGCCTGAACTGGATGTCCCCGGCGACGAAACAGCAGGCGCTACTCAAGTTGCAGGGAATGGCTAACAAAATCGGTTACCCCGACAAGTGGCGCGATTACAGCAAACTCGAGGTCGTCCGTGGCGACGAATTGGGCAACGCGCAACGGGCACGCAAATTTGAATTCGACCGCCAACTGGCCAAGATCGGCAAGCCCGTCGACCATGGCGAATGGGGCATGACTCCGCCCACCGTCAACGCCTATTACGATCCGCAGATGAACGACATTAATTTTCCCGCGGGTGTGCTGCAGCCTCCGGCGTTCGATCCCAAGTCTGACGCCGCGCCCAATTACGGCGACACCGGCGGTACCATCGGACACGAACTCACCCACGGCTTCGACGATGAAGGCCGCCAGTTCGATGCCCACGGCAACCTGCGCGACTGGTGGACTCCCGAGGACGCGAAGGAATTCGAGAAGCGCGCCAGTTGCATCTCCGATCAATATTCCAGCTACACGATCATCGACGACATCAAGATCAACGGCAAGCTGACGCTCGGTGAAGACGTCGCCGACCTCGGCGGCCTGCTCCTGGCCTACATGGCATGGAAGGCCGACACCACCGGCCAAACGCTGGACCCGATCGACGGCCTCACGCCCGACCAGCGCTTCTTCGTCGGCTACGGCCAGAGCTGGTGCGGCCAGACTCGAGACGAGACCAAGCGCCTGCGCGCCACGGTCGATCCCCATTCCCCAGAAAAATATCGCACCAACGGCGTGGTCTCAAACATGCCGCAATTTCAGGAAGCATTCCATTGCAAAGCCGGCGCGCCCATGGTGAACCAGAACCGCTGCCGAGTCTGGTAGAGAGTGAAAGAGCGGCCCTCAGGGCCGCGTCACAGTCGCGAATGAAAACGGGCTGCAACCCCCGTGTCTCGCGAATCGTGAAGGCCCCTACACCTCAAGCCCGATCGACCGCATCAACTCCAGCCCATTACTCTTCGTAACGACCCCGTCCCGCAGCTTGTAGTCAAAGGTCATCCGCCCGTTGGCCAGCTCATCCTGAAAATGTACATTGCGCAAATGTCCCGCGACCGCTCCGCCAATATCGGTCAGCGCCAGGTCGTGCGTGCTCACCAGCCCGATCGCGCCGCGATTTACCAGCGCGCGCACTGTTCCCTCCGCCCCAATGCGCCGATCCTTCGAGTTCGTCCCCTGCAGCAGCTCGTCCAGCAGAAACAACAACGACAAATCGCCGCCCGCCAAATCAACAATCTGCCGCAGCCGCGTGATCTCCGCATAGAACCGCGAACTGCCTTCCTGCAGCGAATCATTCACGCGAATGCTGGCTCCCACCTGCAGCGGAGTGAGCCGCAGTCGCCGCGCTCGTACTGGCGCGCCCGTCATAGCCAGCACCACATTCAGCCCCACCGCCCGCAGCAACGTGCTCTTCCCCGACATGTTCGAACCACTGACCAGCAGAATCCGCGTCTCCCCGCAGATGTTTACGTTGTTGCGAACGCAGGTCGCCGCCGGAACCAGCGGATGTCCGAGTTCCTCGCCATCGAACGACGCCGCACCCTCCAAGAATTCTGGAAACGGGTCCGCCGGATGCTCGAAGCTATAAGTCGCCAGCGCCAGCAACGCCTCCATCTCTCCGATGGCATTCACCCACAACCGCAGCGCAGCGCCGTGAGCCTGCCGCCATCGTTCCGCCGCGAAAGCCACTTGCACGGAGTACATCAGCGGAGCGTCAATGATCCGCACCACGATGTTATGCCGCGAGTTGATCAAATCCACCAAAGTCCGCAGCTTCGCAATAGCCAGCGACCCCGCCACGCCGCTCGACAGAAGCTCGCGCTGCAACGCCTGCAATCGCGGCGCCTGAAACGCGTGCGCCTCCAGCCGCGCCAGCACGCCCGACAGCAGTTCCAGGTCGCGAAACGCGTGCTCGGTTCCGTGCACCACTTCCTCCAGCGGTTTCTTCAGCCGGTACGTGATGATGGCCTCGATCACAACCACCAGCACCAGCGGAGTCGCCATTCCCCAAAGCGCCCACACCACCGCGCCCGAAACTGCCAGCGCCGCAAGGACCGGAGCCAGCCATCGAATCCACAGCGGCCTCATCTGGTTCGGCGATTCCGCCCACTTCAGCAGCGCCTCAGGATGCACACCCACTCCAACATCTTCGCCCAGCACCGCCAGATCCTCACGCAGATCGAGCTGAGCGCGAAGTTCATCCACCGCCGCATGCCGCTCCCGAATCAGTTCCACTGCCGCCGGAGAAAGCAACCACCGCGCCAGCGTGTCTTCGCCCATGCGCGTGCGCGCCGTCGACAAAAGCTGAAACAAACTGCCCTTCCCGAACAGGTCGAGATCGCCGGCGTACACGTGATGCGGATCGTCAAAACGTTCGCCCGTCTCCCCCGACCCGGCCCAACGATCCTCGAGACGGGCCAGAGCTTTTTCATAAAAAGCGGCGGCACGCTCCGCCAGTTCGCGAGCCCGAAGAATCCGTGAGTGATAAGCCGCAATCCCCGCGAACGCCGCCACCGGAGCGGCCAGCCACCAGGCCGAAAGAGAATGCGCGCGCAACGAGGCCCATGCGAGGATCACTGCGAGCGCTGCCAACGCCAGCCGGACGTTCCCCAGACGGATATGAATTTTCTCGTAATGCGCAACCCGCAGTTGGCAGGCGTTTCGGCGCTGAACGTATTCTTCGGAGGGAAGCACTCACTCAAAATGTAGCAGGTAACATCGAACGCGAGGAAGCTACTACAGAGGAAGGGGTCACCGAGGAAGGCGTCATCCCGAACGGAGCCGTTCTTCAGGCGAAGTGAGCGATCTCGCGAGCAGCATCGCAGCCACGCCCCGGTGTTCCGCGCGAGAGATCTTTCCCTCCGCCTGAAAAGCGGCTCCGGTCAGGATGACTTCCACCCGCTTTATTCCGCGCTCTTAGCTTCACCGAACAAAATCATCCGCATCGAAATGCTGCCGAAGTCAAACCCTTCATACGGATACGACACCGCGTCCCGTTCATCCGTGCTGCCCATGCAGTACAGCAGCGGCAGGTAATGCTCCACCGTGGGATGAGCCGTTGCCAGCAGCGCCTCGCCCCACTTCTCGGGCTGGGCCAGTGATTTCGCGTCATGCGCCAACACCGCTTCCTTGACCCGTGCATCAAACTCGACCGCCCAGTCGTACGCCCCGTGAGGCTCCTTCCAATCGATGCGCCGCAGGTTATGCACAATGTTTCCGCTCCCCAGAATCAAGACGCCGCGCTGCCGCAGACTCTGAATCTCGCGCCCCAGTTCAAGATGCTCTTTGAAACTGCGACGTTCGTCGAGACTCAATTGAAACGCGGGCACGTCCGCCTTGGGATACATGTGCCGCAACACACTCCACGCGCCATGGTCCAGTCCCCAGTCGTCGTCGGGCGCAATCTCAGGCGCAATCTCAGGATCGTTTGCGAGTTTCTCCGCCTCGGAGGGAGCCCCCGGCGCAGGATACTGCACTTCATAGAGAGGACGCGGAAAGCCGTAGAAATCGTGGATCGTCTTCGGATGCGCCGACGTCAGCACATGCGCCCCCGGGGTCACCCAATGCGCCGACACAACGCACACCGCCTTGGGCTTGGGCAACCGCGCGCTCAGACCCGGCAGAGTCTCGGTAAACGCATTGTGCTCAATGGCGTTCATCGGCGAGCCGTGCCCGACGAACAAAACCGGCATCTTCTCCAACGAAACCTCTCTCCGCCCACAGACGCCACTCAGGCGCCTTCGGCCGACACTAACTCTCGTTAACTATCTGATTATCTAGCGGAGAAAAACGATTCGCTGGGAAATCTGCTGCCTGGGCTACTCCAGATCAGCTTTGTCGGGATTGTAGTAGAAGCGGAAGCGCAGCGCGAGATAAGGTCCGGTGAAATCGCTGGGCAACGGCGGAAACGGATTCGACGCGCTGATCCCGGCCCAGGCCGCGCGATCCAGAGCAACGTCGTTCGAAGTGGCCACCAGACGCATGTCCGCAACTTTGCCGTCTTTGGTGATGGCAAACTCAATCGCCAGCTTGCCTTTTTTCATCTCGGCCGATTCCGGAATCGCGCGGTACCAATTGTCCTTCACATCCTGCAAAATGCGTTGCAGGTACGGACCGAAGTCCACTCCCTGGGTGTCGCTGAGAACGTCAAATGCGCCATACTGGCGGCCGTGGGCTCCGGTGCCCAGGCCAAAGCCGCCCTCCTGACCGCTCCCTGCGCGGCTGGCCGCGGCGCCCTCCGTGGCCTGCTGAATGACTTGGCCCGGCGTCATCCCCCCGCCATATTTCGCGAACGCGTTGTTGGGATGAGCCGGCGCCTGCAGCTGCGCCGTCTGATCGCTCTGGAACTGCGGACGCGGCGATTGCTGCTGTGCCGGCTGCGGCGCCGGTGGCTGGTTCTCCGCCAGGGCTTGCGGCGACTGCTGCGGCGCCCGCGGACCCCTCAGCCCCGGCGCACCCGGAGGCGGCGTCGCCAGAATCTTGTGCAATTCTTTGGGATCAAGCTCAGGGTGCCGCGAAGTCGCGATGCGATCTTTATCCGACGCAATGTTGGTGTTGGGCTTGTGCGTTAATTTTTGTGCGTCCGGCGGAAGCGTCAGAAACGTGAGATTCTTGTCTTTGGTCGCGTCCACCGGAACCACCACCGCGTGGTGCCAAACATTCTTCTGGATCCATGGTAGGTACACCAGAACCATGAACACCATCAAGTGGACGATAATCGAGATCCACGCCGCTTCCCGCTTGCGCGATCTCTGCAGGTCATCCTGCAACTGAATCAGCAGGTGCGGCACACGCGCGTCCAGATCGCGGTACGCGGTTTCCCAGTCCTCGGTGTCGTAGAGCCCCAGCTGTTCCGGTTGCGGCTTTTCGGGAGCCACCGGATCCTGGAATGGAATTTGCGTGATCGGCATGCGCTGGGCTGAACTAAGAGTCTCTAAAACAAGAACGTCTGCAACGAGAACGCCTGCAACCTAAAACTTTTCGCTTTAAAACTCAGTTGCATCCGGCTTCTCGTTAGAGACCGAATACACCCTCGGCGTTGCATCCGACCTTCTAGGAAATCACGCAGCGCGCGGTGCTTTACAACCAAGTTAGTTCTATTTTCGCATCTTTCCCGCGATTCTGCTAAGCAACAAATGAGCCGCGACTTAGGTGTGTAAACATATGTAAACGCAGCGCGTAGACGCGAGATGATTCATGTGGGGACGGCCGCCCTCGGCCGTCCGCCGGGCGCAGCCCGGCGAGTCAATCCTTCGCCGTCGCGATCCCCGCCAAGTCCACCTTCTTCCCATGCTCGCGAATGGCCGCCACAATCTCCAGCGCCAGTGCAAGGGAGCGCCGCCCGTCTTCGAGCGGCACATCCGGCGCAGATCGCTCCCGCACCGCGCGCAGAAACGATTTCAGCTCCGCATGCAGCGGCTCTTCGGATGCCACCGGAGGCTTCGTCACTCCAATCTGCGGATTCACCGACGGCGTACCCGACCCCGCATCGTGCCCCACGGTGAACACCAGCACTTCCTGCCGTCCATAATCGAGCGAAACGTACTGCCGCGGCTGAAAGAAACGCAGCTTGCGCACCCGCTCGGTCGAAACGCGGCTGGCCGTGAAGTTCGCAATGCACCCCGATTCCAACTCCAGCCGCACGTTCGCGATGTCCACTTTCCCCGACAAAATCGGCAGCCCGACCGCGCGCACTTCCTTGACCGGAGATTTCGCAAACGCCAGCACGATATCCAGATCGTGGATCATCAGATCCAGCACCACATCCACATCGAGCGACCGCGGAGTAAACACGCTCAGCCGGTGCACCTCGAAAAACATAGGCTGGGTCAGCAGCGGAACCGTCGCCCGTACTGCCGGATTGAAACGTTCCAAATGCCCGACCTGCGCGATCCGCTTGTGCTTGGCCGCGAGCGCGACCAACTCCTCGGCCTCGGCGAGCGTGGCTGCCAACGGCTTTTCGATCAGCACATCCACTCCCGCCTGCATCAACTCGCCGGCCACATTGAGATGATGCACAGTCGGAGCCGCGACGGAAGCGGCTTGCAACTCGCTATGAGTGGTCAACATCTGGTGCACCGACCCGAACGCCTTGCACCCGAACTCGCGCGCCACCGCGTCCGCGCGGCCGATGTCCGGATCGACCACGCCCAGCAACCGCACCGGCGCGCCTTGCTGCTCCAATTCCTTGTAGACTCGGGCATGATTGCGCCCAAAGACGCCCACGCCCACCACGGCGACGGTAATCGAATTTTGCGATGGCAGGAGGAATTCTCGATGGCCGGTAGCCGGAACCAAATTGTAAACGGAAACCCCGGAAAGGGCATCAGGATTAGCGACGGCGTGCCACACCGTTTGCAGAAAAACTCGCGATTGGCATCAAGGGCCTCCGCCTATCTCGGAGCTTCGATTCGTATCAAGGCTTCGCTTCACAGCGATGCCGTATATGGCAAAGACTCGGAATCGGCTTCAGCCGCTGCACGGCCGCGCTGCCGTTCCGGACATTACGATAACTCAACCCCAGAAAGGATTGCCCCATGAGGACGATCGCGCTGCTCACCATCTCCAACATCTTCATGACCTTCGCCTGGTACGGACACCTGAAGTACCGCGAAGTCCCGCTCTACAAAGTGATCGTCGTCAGCTGGATGATCGCCTTCTTCGAATATTGCTTTCAAGTCCCCGCCAATCGCATCGGCTCCTACGAGTTCACCGCGGCCCAGCTCAAGACGATCCAGGAAGTCATCACCCTCACCGTCTTCGCCGCCTTCTCGGTCCTGTATCTGAAGCAGCCCCTGCGCTGGAATTATGTAGCCGGTTTCGCGCTCATCGTCGCGGCAGTCGCGGTGATCTTCAAAAAATGGTGAGGCAAGGATCTATGTGGCGCGGCCCCGCCCTGAGCGAAGTCGAAAGGCCCGCCGACAAATGCTTGGGGAAAGGCAGTGTCTTCAGCTCGACAACCCCGTCCCGAAGGGACCCTTGAAAGTAGCCCGGCGTTTCAAACGCCGGGTGCACTGGCAAACAAGAACCTCGTCCCATAGGGACGCCTGAACCGTCACGCGGCCCGCGCCTTCTTCAAAATCGCAATCTGCCCGGCATGATACAGCTCGTGCTGCGCCACCTCATGCAGCATGTGATAGAAGTCATACCGCTTGCCGGGAACACGATCCCCAAGCCGTGCATCGGGAAGCGCCGCCACGGTCTTGACCAGCCGATCGTGCGTGCGTTTCGTCGCCGCGACCGCCTTGCGCCATGCAGCATCCGTCGCCTTACGGACCGGCGGAAAATTCGCCAACCCAGTCGGCTGCCATTTCTTCCCATCGATTCTCCGCAAAGCCGCATCGTCCCACACCGCAACATGCAACACCAACTCCCAAATGCTGTGAACGTCGGGCAAAGGTCGCGCCGCGGCCGCAGCAGCATTCACGTCCTCCAGCAGTTCGAGCAACGCCGGCCCGTGCCACGCACTGCCGTCAAAAGCGCGGCGAAGCTGATCGGCTATGCGGCCGGCTTCGGAAGCCGCTCCCGCTTCTCTCGTTCTCATGAAGTCTTTCCCTCCGCGACCACCGCAATCCCCGCCGCGTTTGCCGCGTCAATAATCTTCTGCCCATCCAGCAGCAAACATTTCCCCGCATCCAGGGCCAGACAACTCGCTCCCGCCGCCCGCATCACTTCGATCGTCTTCACTCCGACGACAGGCACATCGAACCGCATATCCTGATTCGGCTTGGCGATCTTCACCACGGTGAGAGCGCGGCTGAGGGTCGACGCGCCGCCATCGCCATCCAACGACCGCATAATCTGCCCCGCACGCTCGATGGTGACGTCAGTCCCCTCCATCGCTTCAACCGCGACGCAAGCGGACTCCGCAATCACCACCGTCTGCCCAATGTCGTGCTGCGCCAACTGGCGGGCCACCCCGCGCCCGTACTCAATATTCTTGCGCTCCTGTTCAGTCGGCTCGCGCTCGGTCAAAACACCCGGCTTGACCAGCAGAGGCTCCAGCAGCCACGTGGATTTCTCCAGCGTGATCCCTTCATCCGCCAGCACCTTCGCCACCGCCCCCAGCAGCGAGTCCGTATTGCGCGTCGTGAGCGACAGCAAAAGCTTCGCCAGCCGCCAGTCCGGCCGGATGCTGGAAAAAATCTGCTTGTGCCTCACCTGCCCCGCCATAATGGCGCGCCGCACCCCTTCCCTCTGAAACGTCTCGATCAGTTTCGACAGATCCCCCAGCGAAAGCCAGTGCACCGCCGCCGCGCCGTGCGATTCAATTTCCGGAAACGCTTCTTCCTTGATCGCCGCCACGACAACTTCGTAGCCCTGCGCCCGCGCAGCATCCAGCACGAGAAAGGGAAACTTGCCGTTGCCGGCGATAAGCCCGAGTTTTTCCTTCTGAACGGGCATGAATGGGCGTTATCTACACCAACGTCGAGTCAGTCTAGCACTTAGCATCAAAAACCATCCCCGGCTACAATGTCTGATGATTAATGTCCGATACTTAATGTGTTATTTCCGATCCCATGCTTCTAATCCCGCTTCTCTTTCATCTCGCAGCCCGTCTAAGTTCCGAAGGAGCCCTGCCCATGCACGTTGATCTCGCCACCGTCTTGCGTCACCTCTCTGGCGCGCTTGTCCTGCTCGCCGTCTCAACCCTGCTTTCGCAAGCCCAGGAGCACGATCGCAGCAAGGTGCAGGAGAAGGACAAATGGGACCTGACCGCCATCTATCCCTCCGACCAGGCGTGGCGCGCGGCGAAGGAAAAGCTGGCGTCCGACTTGCCCAAGATGCGGCAATTTCAAGGCACGCTAGCGTCCTCCGCGTCTCGCTTGGCCGACGCCATGGAGACGCAGAGCAACCTCAACAAAGAGCTCTCGCGCCTGTTCACATACGCCGGCCTGATCTCCGACCAGGACACCCGGGTCAGCACCTATCAGGCCATGCAGCAGGAAATGATTCAGCTCGGATCCGCTCTCGGCACCGAAACCGCCTTCATCGAACCCGAGATCCTCAAGATGGATAACGCCACCCTCGAGCGTTTTCTGGCGCAAGAGCCCCGGCTACACGTCTTCCGCCATGACCTCGAAGATATCGCGCGCCGCCGCGCGCACACGCTCAGCAACGCGGAAGAGAAACTCCTGGCCGCGTCTGGCGTCATGGCCAGCGGGCCATCCAGCGTCTATGGCATCTTTGCCGATGCCGATTTTCCCTATCCTTCCGTCACCCTCAGCGACGGCAAGACCGTGAAGCTCGATAAAGCCGCGTTCTCTCTCTACCGCGCTTCGCCCAACCGCGAGGACCGGCAGAAAGTCATGGAAGCTTTTTTCACCGCGCTGGGAAAATATCGCGGCACCTTCGGCTCCATGATGAATTCCAACGTCCAGACTTCCGTTTTCTACGCGCATGCGCGCAATTACGACAACGATCTGCACGCTACCCTCGACCAGCCCAACATTCCAGTTTCGGTGTATTCGAAATTAGTGGACGGGGTCAATCGCAATCTGCCCACGTTCCAGCGCTACCTGAAACTCCGTAAACGCATGATGGGCCTTCCCGATCTCCATTATTACGATCTGTATGCCCCGCTCGTATCTTCGGTCGACACAACTTACTCCGTGGACGTCGCCGAAAAAAACATCCTGGCAGCCCTGGCCCCGCTCGGCCCCGAATATGCCGCCGGCGCGAAGCGCGCCTTCACCGAACGCTGGATCGACATGTATCCCACCGAAGGTAAAACCTCCGGCGCGTACTCCAACGGCGCGGCCTACGACGTTCATCCCTACATGCTGCTCAACTACAACGGGAAGTATGACGACATGAGCACGCTGGCCCACGAGCTCGGGCACACCATGCACAGCTACTTCTCCAATAAAACGCAGCCCTATCCCTTGTCCTCGTATCCGATTTTTGTGGCCGAAGTCGCGTCCACCTTCAACGAGGCGCTGCTCATCGATTACATGCTCAAGCAGATCAAAGATGACGCCACCCGGCTTTCCCTGCTGGGCAACTATTTGGAGGGCATTAAGGGAACCGTTTTCCGCCAGGCGCAGTTCGCGGAGTTCGAACTGCGCATGCACGAAATGGTCGAAAAAGGAGAGCCCCTCACCGGCGACTCTCTCTCAAAACTCTACGGCGAGATCGTCAAGAAATACTACGGCCACGACCAAGGCGTGTGCATCGTCGACGACTACATCGCCCACGAGTGGGCCTACATTCCCCATTTCTATAACTCGTTTTACGTCTTCCAGTACGCCACCTCCTTCACCGCATCGTCGGCATTGTCGGAAAAGGTGCTCGCCGGCGAACCGGGAGCCACCGAGCACTACCTGAAATTCATTTCCGCCGGCAAGTCGGAATATCCCATCGACCTGCTGAAAGACGCCGGCGTCGACATGACCACCGACGAACCGCTGGAACTCACAGTGAAGAAAATGAATCGTGTGATGGATGAGATGGAGCGGCTCCTCGATCAAAAGGCAAAATGAGAAGGGAAGAAGCATCGGCAACCGGAAGCTAGTCTCTAGCCCGCAGGATTCGCTGACTGCCTCGCCGAGCTTGGGTTAATGAGCGCTATCGCCGGGTTTACAGAAAATTACTTGAATCTTTCCTTCGTTACTGGTGCGCCCGAACGGAGGCAGGGTGCGGGACATTCTCAACAAAACCCAGGTATACTGTTCGACCGCCTCCCGAGCTCTTGCAACTTTCATAAATCCAAAATCCATGAAATGTCGCCAGGACATAATCGAGTGCTTGTTTCACTGTCACATCAGACAAGTCTCCGATAACACTGGGCTTGTCGCGGGCAAAAGCGTCGCTCGAATACGAAAATCCGGGGCCCCCATCAGCTCTGGGACCAATGTTGTGTTCCCTTCGGAACGCCATCACTTCGGGAGTCCTCTCGATGTCGATTATGGCCGAAGAGGGCCCGTGATATTCAACTGAAAACCGAAGGTGGTGAATCTTTACGTCGAGCAGATCGTTCGGTACATCTTCTTCGATCATCCGGATTTTCCCATCGGCGTCTTGGCTCACCCTCATCTCGGGGTCTTCGGAGAACCTTTCCTGCAGCAACTCGACCGCCGAGCCTTCGTGGTCGGGTACCGCTCGGAGCTTGGGAAAATCTGGATAGGACTCTCTAAAATTGCAGACTCCCCAATACTCAAGGGAGCCCGACGCATGTGCCTTGCTTAAGACGCCCCCAATCAGCATGTACCCGTCGCCGGGAGGTGCGCCACCTCTCTCCTGACCCACTAAATAAGCACCCAGCATGAAGGTGCATATGATCGCACCTATGAAACCGGAACTGCGCAAATGAAAGGTGGGCCAAAGGGCGGTGCTCATGGTTCGGACCTCCTTGAGGCTGCATGAGTATATCCGGCACGGCGGTAGCTGACGAGAAATCGCGCCCACTATCATAAACCCGCCCTCAAGAAGCCGCGCACGAATCCCCACTTACCTACTTAATAATTCCTCTCTCGCTCGCCTCGATAAACCGAATCAGCATATCCACATCCTCGCCGCGGTCCGCTTCGGACTTCAGCTTCTCCAACGCCTGCGACGTGTTCATCTTCGATGCCAGCAGAATCTTGTAGGCGTGCTGAATCCTCGCGATGCGCTCTTTCGAAAACCCGCGGCGTTCCAGGCCAACTTTATTCGCCCCAAAGGCGCGCATGTCGCGCTCCGCCGACGTCATGGAGAAGGGCAGAACATCCTTCGTGACAATCGTGCCTCCACCGACATACGCGTGCGCGCCGACCCGAGTGAACTGATGCACGGGAGAGATCGCCCCGATGACCGCCCATTCGCCCACGGTCACATGACCCGCCAGCGTGGCCCCGTTGACCAGCATGGCGTGATCCTCGATCACGCTATCGTGCCCGATGTGCGCATAGGCCATGATCAGAAGATGACTGCCCAGGCGAGTTACCCCGCCTCCCTTCACCGTGCCGCGGTTAATGGTCACGAACTCGCGGATCTCATTGTGATTGCCGATTTCGAGTCGTGTCGGCTCGCCTTTGTAAGTGACATCCTGCGGCGCCATGCCAATCGCGCAGAACGGAAAGAAAGTGTTACCCGTTCCGATTTTCGTCGGCCCCTCAATCGCCACATGCGACGCCAGACGGCAGTTCTCACCCACTGAGACGTCCGCGCCAATCACGCAGTACGGCCCGACCGTGCACGATGCCGCAATCTTCGCGCCGGCATCAATCAGAGCCGTGGGATGCACATTCATGAAAGAAGAATTCATGGAAGAGGCACGAGCAGGATTCCTTCGTGTACCTTCGTATCCTTAGTGGTTAAAGATTTTCAGATAGCCACTACCAAAATCTGGACTACCTGATCGGCGCCAGCCATCACGTCCCGTTCCCGCCGTCCGCCCCCCGCCCGCGCGAGCTGTCAATCAACTGGCACGACACCGCCGCCTCGGCCACGCGCCTCTCGCCCACATACGCGTACCCTTGCATTTTCGCCGCAGTCATGCCGGGCACCGAGCGCCAACCTTTGACCTCAACCTCCAGGCGCAACTGATCGCCCGGGCTGACGGGCCGGCGAAACTTGGCGCGCTCGATCCCGGTAAAGACCATGACCTTGTTGCTGCGGTCTTCCACCTCGGTCAGCAGCAACGCGCCCCCCGCTTGCGCGATGGCCTCCACAATCAGCACTCCGGGCATGATGGGCAGACCGGGAAAGTGCCCAACAAAGAAGGGTTCGTTGATGGTCACGTTCTTGATGGCGACGATACGCTCTTTGCGCTTCAGATCAAGCACGCGATCGATCAGCAAAAAAGGATAGCGGTGTGGCAGGATTTTCAGAATGTCGTGGATGTCGAGCGCGATCTTCGTCGAGCCGGGCGAAGGTTCCGGCGCAGGATTCGTTTCATTCATGGTTCACACCGAGCATGGTTCCTACCGAGCATCGTTCATCCCAGGCATGGTTCATCCCAGGCATGGTTCGTGCCAGTCATGATTCGTCTCAAAACGGCTTGAAGATTATACTGTACGACTTGCGCCCGACGGTGCATCCTCCGCGGGCCGGAGAAACATTCCCCAGATGCCGCTCAAGAAAACCACCCGTAAATCAGATCCATCTAGCCCGGCGTGGAGTGAGCGCCTGCTCTACTTCGAAGCGCGGCAAGAGCAGATCGTCCAGACGATCCGTGAATTCGTCGAGATCGAATCGCCCAGCGACCACAAACTCGCTGCCGACCGCATGGGCGCCTTCCTCGCCGGAACTTTCGAGGCGGTCGGCGGGCACGCCCGCGTGCACCACGCCGACGATTACGCCGACAGCATACAAATCGATTTTCCCGGGCGTGACAATATCAAGCCTGTGCTGCTGCTCGGCCACTTCGATACCGTCTATCCGCTTGGCACTTTAGCGACCATGCCCTGCCACGTCGCCGACGGACGCATGCACGGACCCGGCGTGCTCGACATGAAGTCGGGCATCGCACTCATGCTGTACGCAATCGCGGCGCTGCAAGCCTGGCGTGGCGCACTGCCCCGGCCAGTCACGGTGTTTCTGGTCTCGGACGAAGAAGTCGGCAGCTACTCCTCCCGCAAAATTACCGAAGCCCTGGCCAGGGAATCCGCGGCCGTGCTCGTGCTCGAACCGGCGGGCCCGCGCGGCGCCGTAAAAACCGCGCGCAAAGGTGTCGGGGAATACACGCTGAATGTGAAAGGCGTGGCTGCCCACGCCGGGCTCGACCCCGGCAAGGGACACAGCGCCATCCTCGAACTCGCCCGGCAAATCATCGCAGTCTCGAAGCTGAACAATCTGCAGAACGGCTTATCGGTGAATCCCGGCGTGATCCGCGGCGGAACCCGCACCAACGTGATCGCCGCCGACGCCACGGTTGAAATCGACGTGCGCATCACGCATGCGAAGCAGGCTGCTATGCTCGATCGCAAGCTTCGCGCCCTGAAGCCCTCCGACAAACATTGCAGACTCACCATCGAGGGCGGCATCAACCGTATGCCCATGGAGCGCAACGCCGGCGTCGCCGCGCTCTACAAGAAGGCGCAAGCCATCGCGAAGCACATGGACTGGGAACTCGAAGAAGCCGCGGTCGGCGGAGGCTCCGACGGAAATTTCACCGCCGGCATGGGCATCCCCACACTCGACGGCATGGGAGGAGCGGGCCAGGGAGCGCACGCCGTCCACGAACACATCGTGATCTCGGAGTTGCCGCGCCGCGCCCTGCTTCTCGCCGGAATGATCGAGAGTGCCTGAGCCATCCTCCGTGTCTCCCTGTGTCCTCTGGGGTTAAAATCTCTTGCCCTAACTCGAAAGCCGGCTGAGAAGCTCACGGCCTTGTCGTGAAGACCAGAAAATAATCCATTTTGTCGCCCTTCACGAAGTCATACTGCTTCAGCAGTTCGTAGCCCGCCTCCTTCGCCTCGCGAATCACCACGTCGCGCCCCACTCCGTGATCCTCTCCATTACCGTTGCGGTCAATCACCCCCACCTTGGCGCCCGGACGCAGCGCCGCGCGCAAGTTCCGCAACAGCGCCACAGGCTGCGCCACTTCGTGATAGGTTTTGAGCAACAGCACGGCATCCACCGAGCTCGCAGGCAGAAGCGGGTCGTCGACCTTGCTCAGAATTGGTTTCACATTCTGCAGCTGCTCCTTCTCCGCCCGCTCGCCGATATACTTCACCGCCTCAGGATTAATGTCGACCGCATACACCAGGCTGCCCGCTCCCACGCGTCTTGCCGCCCGAACCGTGAACCATCCCGACCCCGCTCCGATGTCGGCGACGGCCTTTCCCGGCGCGATGCCCAGGATATCCATCACCCGCTTGATCTGCAGCCGCTCATCCCGCCCCGGCGTTTCGAAGATCGACAGGTCTCCGGTGTAAGGTTCACTGGTCTTACGCGGTTCGCTCGCTGCAGTACCCGCCGGGCTTTGCGCAGATACAGTTGAGCCACCGTGCAGAAACAGCAACAGCAGCGGAAGTACGAACGCGGCAACACGTCGATTCAGCATCCCAGCCAGCCTCCGGAAAGAATGTGCTCTTCCAGCATAAACTCTCCTGCCCTGTGTGGGGCGGACACTCTTGTCCGCCGCCGGTCCGCCGCCTTTGACTCCCACGTTGGGGTAGCCTAAACTTTTCTCAGGGCCTTCGACTGCCTCACGCATCACTCGCGTCGACCGACCCTGCGGAGTAGCTATGGGTGAGTTTTCGCTCCTGCATTGGTTGTTGGTGATCGTCATCGCCGTTCTGCTCTTCGGCACCAGCCGCTTGCCCGCCGTCGGCAAAGGTCTGGCCGAAGGCATCCGCAACTTCAAAACCGCATTGAAAGGCCCTGAAGAAGAAAAGAAAGAAGCCCCAAAGGAAGAAGAACAAAAGAAGTCGTAGTCACGCCTTCATTCGCTGCCCAGCGTATTCGCCCGCATCCCTGACTCAAGACGAGAATTTGAAGTCTCCACCCCAGGGAAATCCCACAAAGAAGTCCTTCGTGATACTTCGTGTCCTTTGTGGTTCAAGATTTTTCCTTTCGTCAGACCGCTCCCAGCATGGCATGCACCAGCGCCACCGGCAATCCCACCACGTTGCTGTAGTCGCCCTCAATGCGCGGGATCCAACGCGAAGCCCGCCCCTGGATCGCATACGCTCCCGCTTTATCCATGGGCTCACCGCTAGCGACGTACTCGCGAATCTCCTCGTCGGACAACTGGTTCATCGTCACCAGCGTAGTCTCAGACCCAGTTCTCAGTTCGCGGTTCTCAGTCCTCAGTATTTGGAAACCCGGTGGCAACTCCGCAGGATGTCCCGCGCGGCCCGTACTGGCAGCTGGCGACTGGCGGCCGGCAGCTGCTTCAACAACGCATACACCCGTGATCACGCGATGCACCCGCCCGGACAACAACCGCAGCATGCGTGCGGCGTCTTCCGCATCGACCGGCTTCCCCAGAATCATTTCATCGACGACGACAATCGTGTCCGCGCCCAGCACCACATCCTGCGGCCGCGTGCGCCACACCGCCAGCGCCTTCTCCCGCGCCAGCCGCTCCGCACACGCCTGCGGCGGCTCGCCCGGCAGCGGAGTCTCATCGATATCCGCTGGCTGCACAGTGAACGAAATACCCGCATTGCGCAGGAGTTCCTGGCGTCGCGGCGAAGCAGAAGCAAGAACGAGCATGGATTTTGATCTTACTGACAACTGGTCACAAGCAACCGTCTTCTACCTGCTGCCCACCACGCCCCGCACCGACTCAATCAACTTCGCCGAATCATATCCGACCCCGTCTTTGAAAACCGTCTCCACATTCTCGATGTCCTCGATCTTCTTCGACGGATCCCCCTTGATCACCACCAGGTCCGCCTGCTTCCCAGCCGCGATCGTTCCGATGCGGTCGAGCTCCCCTAAATATTGCGCCCCATTGAAAGTCGCAATGTGGATCGCTTCCAGCGGAGTGAACCCCGCCTCGACCAGCAACTCTACTTCCCGCTGATCGCCGAATCCCGCAATCACCCCGCCCATGCCGGTCGGATCGAGCCCCGCCAGCAGCAGGCCTCCAGCTTTCGAAAACGCGAATTCGAATTCTTCCTCTTTCTTAAACGCCGCTTCATACGGAGATACATCGCTCCCCCACCGTGTGCGGATGCGGCTCGTGTCGCTCGCTCTCACCCGATTCGCCAACACCGCGCTGCGTGCATCCGGAGCAAGCGCGTCGAGCACGCGCTTCTGCATGGTCGGCCGGCCGGGAAAACTTCCCATCTCAAACACTGGCAACGTCGAAGTCACGGCCACGTGATGCTGAACCAAGTACTGGATCGTCTCATGCAGCGGCCCCGAATTCACATCCAGCTTCGCCATCCCCACCAGATCCTCACCGTCCTCCGGACACTGATCCGGCTTCTTGCCGGCAATAAATTCCGTATCGACAAACAATCCGTGCTCCAGGTCGTCAATCCCCAGGTCCGCCGCCTCGCGAAAATTTACCGCGCACAAATGCCCAGTCACTTTCGCCCCACGCTTGTGCGCCGCCTGAATCGCCGCTCCCAGCTCCGCCCGCGTGATGAACATGTACGCCTTAAAATTGTCGACGCCCTGGTCGAGCCAGAAGTTAACGGTCTTCACCGCGTCATCGGGCCCGCTCAACTGGTGCATTTGCAGCGCCCACGAGCCCGCGCCCTCCAGATACGGCCCCGTCACATGAATCTTCGGTCCGGGAGTTTCGCCAGCGTCGATTTGTTTCTTCAATTCCAGATCCGTATACGGCTCAAGCGACCCGGTTGTGCGGATCGTCGTCACACCCCCCGCCAGGTAAAGTCGCGGAAAGCTGTACCCCATCTCCCCAAAGATTCCATTCCCCATGGGATAAAACATGTGGTCGTGCATACCAACCAGCCCAGGGATCACGGTGTACCCATGCAGATCAAGCACCTGCGCATCTTTCGGAACACTCGCACTCGCAGCGTCGCCCACCGATTCAATCTTCCCCTTGCTGAGGATGACGGTCTGATCCTCACGCGCCGAAGCGCCCGTACCGTCGATGACGCGCACGTGAGTGAGGGCAACGACAGGCGCCTTCACTTTGACGAAAGCCTGCACCGCCGGCGAAAGCGTTTGCGCCGAAGCGCCTCGGCACCCGAGAATCAAACCGAAAACGACAACCACCAGCTTGCGCATGCTCTTCTCTCCATCAACAGAGCAGGATTCTACCCGAGAAACCGCAGCCTCGCGCATCACTTCACCTCTGGCCCCTGGCCCCTGCTCCCTGGCCCCTGCTCCCACCCCTGTTAGAATTGAGCCTTAACCGCTCTCATCATGGATTCCCAGCACATCCGCAATTTCGCGATCATCGCGCATATCGACCACGGCAAATCCACGCTCGCCGACCGCCTGCTGGAGCTGACCGGATCCCTCACCGCGCGCGAAATGCAGGCCCAGGTGCTCGATTCCATGGACCTCGAACGCGAGCGCGGCATCACCATCAAAGCCCACGCCGTCCGCATGGCCTACACCGCGAAAGACGGTCAGACCTACCAGCTCAAT
>Ga0210384_10000090_pt1 | contig 134751 bp, 94 predicted proteins | sample IncBWH2MmetaG_FD_160574 | JGI IMG/M metagenome (GOLD analysis project Ga0210384, IMG submission 160574) | Forest soil microbial communities from Barre Woods Harvard Forest LTER site, Petersham, Massachusetts, United States - Inc-BW-H-2-M | ecosystem: Environmental > Terrestrial > Soil >...
CCCGGAGATCGACTGGCACATCGACCTGCAGGACTTCAACCGCCTGGTCGTGCAGGGGCGCGAGCTGATCGCGCGCGGCGAGGCCGCCGCCGCCGCGGACTGCTGGCAGAGCGCCTGGAAGCTGTACCGCGGGCCGTTCCTTCAGGGTTATTACCAGGCCTGGGTGACGGCCCGGCGTGAGGCGTGCCAGCAGGCTTATGTCGAGCTGCTGCGCGATCTCGGCGACCTCTCGATGCGGCTCGAGCGCTCCGAGGACGCGCTGGATTCCTACCGCGCGGTGCTGCTCGAGGATGCGCTGCAGGAGCGGACGCACGTCGCGGTGATGCGGCTCTATGCCGCCCAGGGCCGGCGCGACCTGGTGCGGCGGCAGTACGATCGGCTATGCACGCTGCTGCTCGACGAGCTCGGGGTCGAGCCGCTGCCCGAGACGGTGCAGGAGTACCACCGCTTGATGAGCTAGCCCAACTCCCGTCCGTCTACTTGTCTCTCTTGGAACCGTCGTCGCCGTCAGTCACTATTACTTAAATCATTGATATTGACATTTGGAAAACCTATGTGTGACGATGAGGCGGTGACGCCATGGTAGCGGCAAGGCGAGACGCAACGGTCGAAGACGAGATCCTGATCCTCGGGAGCCTCGACGTGGCAGCCCTTCTCGCCGGCCGAGATGCGGAGCTGATCGACCTGATCGAGCGGGCCTACGTGGCGCACGGCGAGGGCAGGAGCTCCTTGCCGCACTCGACTTTCCTGCGCTTTCCCGGCGACGACGCCAACCGGATCATCGCGTTGCCCGCCTTCCTTGGCGACGGCTTCGACGTCGCGGGCATGAAATGGATCGCCTCTTTTCCGGGCAACGTCGAGCGCGGCATCGATCGCGCCTCGGCGGTGTTGATCCTGAACTCCTGCGCGACCGGCAGGCCTGAGGTGATTCTCGAGGCCTCCCTGCTCAGCGCCCGGCGGACCGCCGCGAGCGCCGCGGCGGCCGCCCGCGTCCTGCTCGAGGGTCGCATACCGGAAAGCGTCGGCTTGCTCGGCACCGGCGTGATCAACCTCGAGATCGCCCGCTTCCTGCGCACCGCGGTGCCGGGGATCCGCCGCTTCCTGATCTTCGACCTCGCCGCTCCCCGCGCCGTCGGGTTCGCCGTCGACCTCCGGCGACAGCTGGGCGACGTCGAGGTCGAGATCGCCGGCTCCGCCGGCGAGATGCTCGCCGCTTGCCGCCTGGTCTCCTTCGCGACGACGGCAAGCCGCCCCCATGTCGCCGATCTCTCGGCCTGCATGCCGGGAGCGGTCCTGCTGCACGTCTCGCTGCGCGACCTGTCGCCCGCGGCCATCCTTGCCTGCGACAACGTCGTGGACGATCCCGACCATGTCTGCCGGGCGCAGACCACGATGCACCTGGCCGAGCAGCTCGCCGGCAATCGCGACTTCATCCGCTGCACGCTGGCCGACATCCTGAGCAGGAGAGCGCCGGCCCGCCGCGGCGACGGCTCGATCGCGGTCTTCAACCCTTTCGGTCTCGGCGTGCTGGACGTCGCGGTGGGACGGCACATCGCAATCTTGGCGCGAGCGGCAGGTCGCGGGGTCCGCGTCGAGTCTTTCCTGCCCGGCGCGAGAAAGGCGAGCGAAGGATGAAGGATTTTTATTTTTTCGTGCTGTCATCAACGCCTGACGCTGACTCTTCACATGTGACACAATTGACAGGTAAGGAAGCGGGGTTACCTCGAGTTCCGAACCTTCCACTCTAGGCTCCTAATTCGACAATCGCACTGCTGCCGCTCCCTGCGGTGCCGGGGTGCCGGCGGCGGCGCCGGCCAGCGATTCCACCACTTGGCTCGCGGAATGGGCCCGAGACGGCCCTAGGCGGCGGGAGGGCGGCAGAAGATCGCCATCTTTTGCTAGCATGGCCGCTTCGAGAAAGGTCCAATCGACTTGCGCGAACGACAGGACGTGATTTTGGGGGGCGGCCTCTCGGGGATGACCGCTGCTTATACCTTGCAGCGGGCGGGCGAGGATTGGTGGCAGCTGTACGAGCGGGAATCTCGTCTGGGCGGGCTGGCTCGGTCGACGGCGGTGGACGGCTATCTGTTCGACTACGGCCCGCACATCCTGTTCACCATCGACGCCGAGATCGAGGCGTTGGTGCGGGACCTGCTGGGCGATAACTTCCACGCGCAGGAGCGGCGGGCCTTCATCTATCACCACTCCTGCCGCCGCTACACCCGCTTTCCCTTCCAGGCCCATCTCTGCGGCCTGCCGGTGCCGGTGGTGCGCGATTGCCTGGTGGGGCTGGTGCGCGCGGTCCAGCGGCAGGAGCGTGGGGAGTTCCACCCCGCGAACTACGAGGAGTGGATGCGCGGCTTCTTCGGCGACGGCATCGCCGATCACCTGATGATCCCCTATGCGCGCAAGCTCTGGACCGTCGAGCCGAGCGAGATGGAGTTCAGCTGGATCGGACGGCGGGTGCCGACGCCCGATTTCGAGCGCATCATCGCCGGCGCGCTGACCGACGACGTGGCGCAGGTCGGGGCCACGGCGTCCTTCTGGTATCCGCGCCACGGCGCCATCGAGCCGCTGCCGCGGGCGCTCGGACAGCGGCTGCACGCGCCCAACGTCCACCTCGGCCGCACCGCCGTGCGGGTGGAGCTGCCCGGCAAGCGCGTGGTCTTTGCGGGCGGCGAGGCGGTGCCCTTCGACCGCCTGGTCTTCTCGCTGCCGCTGCCGGAGATCCCGCGGCTCTTCAGCGGCGTGCCGCCGGAGGTGGAGAGGGCGTGCCTGGGGCTGCGCTACCAGGGCATCTACTGCATCAACCTGGGCATCGACCGGCCCGCCATCTCGGACATGCACTGGGTCTACTTCTACGAGGACCCGTTCCCGTTCCATCGCCTGTCGTTCCCGGCGACCTTCAGTCCCGACACGGTGCCGCCGGGCAAGAGCTCGATCGCCACCGAGGTGGCTTTCTCGCGCGAGCGGCCCCTGGACCGCGACACCGCGGTCGAGCGCACGATTGGCGGGCTGCGCACGGCCGGCATCCTCTCCGCCTCGGACCGCATCGAGCTGGTGCACACCGAGGAGATCCTGCCCGCCTACATCATCTACGACCTCCACCACCAGGAGAACGTCAGCCTGATCTCCGCCTGGCTGCGCGAGCACGGGATCTGGAACGTCGGACGCTTCGGCGAGTGGCAGTATTTCAACATGGACCATTCGATGCGCAGCGGCAAGACCGCGGCCGAGGAGATCGTCGCCTCGCGGCGGGTGGCGCCGGCCGCGCATTGACGACCTCACGGCCCGGCTTTGGGGTAGTGGGTCAGTCTCCTCTGCCGGGCCGAGGCGTGGGCCGCAAAGCCCTGCTGTTAGAATGATTGAGATGAGCTTACAGATCGCGGCCGCCAGCAGCGCCGCCGGCGCAGCGCCGCAGGCCGCAGCCCCGCCGGCGGAGCTGGACATCTCCGTCCTGGTGCCGGTTCTCGACGAGGCGGAGACGGTCGAGGAGCTGGGGGCGCGGGTGGCGGCGGTGCTCGACAGCCTCGGCTCCCGCTTCGAGATCCTCTTCGTCGACGACGGCTCGCGCGACGGCACCGCGGGGCGGGTGCGCGCCGCCCACGGGCGCGATCCCCGCGTCAAGCTGCTGCGGCTGCGGCGCAACTTCGGCAAGGCGGCAGCGCTGTCGGCGGGCGTCGAGCACTCGCGCGGGCGCATCGTGATCACCATGGACGGCGATCTGCAGGACGACCCGGAGGAGATCCCGCGGCTCCTCGGGATGCTGGAAACGGGCGGCTTCGACCTCGTCTCCGGCTGGAAGCGGGAGCGCCGCGATCCGGTCACCAAGCGCATCCCGTCGCGCCTGTTCAACTGGGTGACGCGGCGGCTGGCCGGCGTCGACCTGCACGACTTCAACTGCGGCTTCAAGGTCTACCGCCGGGAAGTGCTCGACCAGATCGCGGTCTACGGCGAGCTACACCGGTACATCCCGGTGCTGGCGAGCCGGCGCGGCTTCGCGGTGGGCGAGGCGCCGGTCACCCACCATGCCCGCCGGCACGGCGTCAGCAAGTACGGGTGGGACCGGTTCTACAAGGGCCTGCTCGACCTGATCACCGTGCTGTTCATCACCCGCTACACGCGGCGGCCGCTGCACCTGTTCGGCGCTGTCGGCCTGGTGTTCCTGGCCGCCGGCTTCGGCATCGACCTCTACCTGGCGATCCTGTGGGTGGGGGGCGCGACCCTCTCCAACCGGCCGCTGCTGCTGCTGGGAGTGCTGCTGATGCTGCTCGGCATCCAGGTGCTGACCACCGGCTTGCTGGGCGAGATGATCACCTTCAAGAACTTCCGGCGCCCCGACAGCTACTCGGTCAAGGAGTACTTGGAGTGAGGAGCACCCGGCACCCGGGAGGTCCCTTCTGGCACCGCCTCCGGCAACGCTCGACCTCCTCTTCCTGACCCAGACCTATCCGCGGTTCGCTGGCGACATCGCCGGGCCGTTCGTCGAGGAGCTCGCCCGCGCCCTGGTGCGGCAGGGCGACCGCGTCACGGTCCTCGTCCCCCATGCCGCCGGCTTGCCGCCCGGCTGGGAGGCGGGAGGCGTCGAGGTGGTCACCTTCCGCTACGCTCCCGAGGCGGCGGAGGTGTTGGGATACGGGCGCTCGCTCGCGGCGGACATGCGGGTGCGCGGCGGGGCGGCGGCGGTGGCGCCGCTCTATGCCGTGGCGGCGCAGCGGGCGGTGGCGCGGCAGCTGCGCCGGCGGCGGTTCGACCTGGTGCACGCCCACTGGATCGTGCCCAACGGCGTGGCCGCGGCGGCGGCGCTGCGCGGCGGCGGCGGAGGCAGGTTCCGGGACGAAAGCGGGCGCCACTCGCCTCGGGACGAAGGTGAGCGCCACCCGCCGCCGGGACGGCCGAGCGGCCCGCCGCACGCCCGGACGCGGCCGGCGATGGCCATCGGCCTGCACGGCAGCGACGTCTTCCTCGCCGAGCGGCGCGGGGTGCGGCGGCTGGCACGCTGGGCCCTGGGACGCGCGGGCGTGCTCACCGGCAGCTCGCCGGAGCTGGTCGAGCGCGTATGCGCTCTCGGCTTCTCGGCGGCGCGATCGCGGGTGATCCCGTACGGCGTCGACACGGCGCGCTTCTCGCCCGATCGCGAGCGGCGCCGGCTGTGGCGGGTGCGGCTTGGCATTGGCGACGACGCGCCGCTGCTGCTCGGAGTCGGGCGGATGGCGGCGAAGAAGGGCTTCGGCGTCCTGGCCGCGGCGCTGCCGCCGCTGCTCGGAGCGCTCCCGGGGCTGCACGTGGTGCTGGCAGGGGACGGCGACCTGCTGCCCGAGCTGGCCGCGGCGACCGAGCCCTGGCGGGCGAGAGTGCACCTGCCGGGTGCGGTGCTGCGCGACACTCTCCCGGACCTTTACCGCGCCGCCGACCTCTTCGTGCTGCCGGCGATGCACGACGAGCAGGGCAACGTCGACGGGCTGCCGAACGTAATCCTGGAGGCGATGGCCAGCGGACTGCCCGTGGTCGCCTCGGGGATCTCCGGCATTCCGCTGGCAGTGGAGCAGGGCGCCAGCGGCCTGCTGGTGCCGGAGAGAGACGCGGCGGCGCTCGGCGCCGCCCTGCTGCGGCTGCTCGAGGATTCCCAGGAGGCGCGGCGGATGGGGGAGCGGGGGAGGCGCAAGGCCGAGTCGGAGCTGACCTGGGACCTCATCGCGGCGCGGCACCGGGAAGCCTACGAGATGGCGCTCGCGCTGCCGGAGTGAGGCCGCGGCCGCCGCCGACGGCAGGAGGCGGCGGCGGCTCTTGTGGCCGGTCGCCGAAGCCCATATACTTTGGAGCACTGTTTTTCGCTGCGTTCAAGGGTAGATAGCACTCATTGGAGCTGCGTACCTATGGCGCCGAAGAAGCCACCCACCGGGATGACCAAGGCCGACCTGGTCGACGTGGTCTACGACCGGCACGGCGGTTTGACCAAGAACGAGGCGGCCGAGATCGTCGAGGCGATCTTCAAGACGGTGAAGACCTCGTTGCGGGAAGGCCGGACGGTGCGGATCAAGAACTTCGGCACGTTCGAGATCACCAACCGCCCGGGGCGCACCGGCGTCAACCCGGTCAGCGGCCAGAGGATCTTCATCCCGCCGCACCGTGGCCTGAGCTTCCGGCCCGCCCGCCGGCTGAAGGACGTTCCCGGCGCCGCCCCCGCGGAGCGGGACTGATCCGGGCTCGGAACACTGGACACTAGATGGCGCCCAAGGCCCGCGTCCAGAAGCGCCTCTACTACAAGATCGGCGAGGCCTGCAAGGCGCTCGGCATCCAGCCGTACGTCCTGCGCTACTGGGAGACCGAGTTCCCGGCCCTGAGCCCGAGCAAGAGCCGCTCGGGCCAGCGCGTTTACAGCGAGAAAGAGCTCGAGGTCATCCGCCGCATCAAGCAGCTCCTCTACGACGAGGGCTACACCATCGCCGGCGCCAAGAAGAAGCTCGAGGGCGAGCTCGCCGCCGGCACCCTGGGAGACCCCGCCGCCCCGCCGGCGACGCCGCAGGCGCCCGCCCCGCACACCCCGCCTCCAGCTCCTGCCGTCTTCCAGCCGCCGGCCGCCGGCCGGGCCCGAGGGCAGACTTCGGAGTCGGCGCCCGCGGACGGAGAGCTGGCCGCTGGCGCCGCTTCAGGCGGCCCTGCCGTGGCCCCGAGCGCCGCCAGGACGGTTCCGCTCCCGCTCGCATCATGGGAGCCCGCGGCAGACAAGCCCGGCGCGGCGGCCACGAGCCCGGACCCCGCACAGCCGGCAGCGGCGCCGGCGTCCACGCGGCGCGCAGTCTCGGGGGCTGCAGCCCCGCCGGCGGCAACGGAGACGCCTGGAGCAGCGGCAGCGGGAGCGGCGACGGAGGTGCTTGGGACCGCCACGGTTGAGCCCGAGACATCGGCTCTGCGGGAGAGCCGGCCGACCTTGCCGTTGACCCCGCCATGGCCGCCGCTGCAGGCCGTGCCGGCGCCCGCGGCGGCATCGCCCCAGGGGTCCGCCGCGAAGGCGGCAAGCCCAACTTCGCGCAAGGCCGCCTCGCACCAAGCCCTTGACGGCGCCACGGCCGCGACGACTGCCGGAGCCGGCGACCGCGCTGGCCCCGTCGGCGCGAGCGGGCCGCCCCCACCGGCCTCCACCCCCGCTCACGAGCTTGACACGGCAGCCGCCAAGCAGATAGAAACCCTGCGCAAGGGGATAACCAAGGCTCTCCAGGGAGCCCGCGAGATTCTTGCCCTCCTCGATTCGAGATCCCCTCGTTAAGCAGTCCGGTCGGGACGTGGCGCAGTCTGGTAGCGTACCTGAATGGGGTTCAGGGGGTCCCGGGTTCAAATCCCGGCGTCCCGACCAAGATCCTCTGAATTTTCAATGAGTTAGCTCAGCGCCTTCGAAGGCTAACTGGCGCCCGGTACATTCCCGGTACATTCGCGGGTGCCTTCCTCCTCGCGGAACTGACGTTCGATCCTCTCCTCGGCGACGACGCGTAGCCAGTCCGACATCGTACGCCTCGCGGCTGCCGCCGCCCGCTCGATGCGCGCCTTTTCTTCGGCAGTCACGAGAAGACGGATCGACTCAGTTCTCCGCATGATGGCAATGGTATTGCCATGCCGATTGGCTGTCAAGTCCACATGCGTGTGGTCGGCGGCTTGGCGGGGGGCAGAGTCGATGGCTCTCCTCTTATTGCTGACATGCTGGAGGTCAGCGGCGAGCTCGACGAGGCGCTGCGCATCCGCCGGGAGGAGGAACTCCCAGTCTTCGAGCGCCTTTGCGTCCGCGAGCGCACCATGACCCCTCGGCCGAATCGCCGACGTGCTGCAAGACCGCGGCGAGCTCGACGAGGCGCTGCGAATCTGGCGCGAGGAGGAGCTGCCCGTCTAGAAGTGCCTCGGCGACATCCGCGAGGCTGGTGTTCGAGGTAGTACAATTGATCCCAAGGTGGCGATCCTGTGAGTGCTTTCCGACTGTCGCGCGCTCTGGGGGGTGGTCGTCCCTTCCGGAGGCTATGGTGCGCAGCGACTGTTTTGAGTGACGGAGGTGGGCGGTTGTCCGACGAGATTCTCACGGGCAGGCAGGCAGCCACGGCCGCACAAGGTCCCCGAAGTTACTCGCGAGTCTCGGCCCTCGCTGTCCCTGCTCTGGGCTCGGAGCACCCCGAATCACTTCATCTTGTCTCTGGCGGGGGTTCAGTGTGCAAGTGACCTCGGTTCGGTACGACGTTCTCGCGAAGACCTACCGCCTCACGAATGGCCGGCAGTTGCACGCCCATCGCTTTTGTTGTCTTGGGCCCAGCGACGACATCGTGCTTGAGCGCTCCAATCGGGGCCACGCGAGGTGCCTAAATGGTCGCGCCATAATACTGCCCGTCTATCGAGAGACTGACTCGTTGGAGATAGGCAGGCGCACAATTCCTCTTACGATCAAAGAGATTGAGACTAAGGAGGAGCTCGACGGCTACCATCAACTCGAGGAATGTCACTATCGGGGGAAAGTGCTACACGGACGCCGGGTACCTCTGATTGTTCGCTCTACTGATCCTTTCCTTCCGCTTGTGCTCGGCTACATCGAACTTTCCACCGCCTTCATTATGAGTCGCCCGCGAGCCATCATTCTGGACGCTGAATTCTGCGACAGCGCCGGAGGCCCGTCCTGGAAGAACTGGAAGAAAGACACCGTCCGCCGATACACAAACCTCGTGGTTCGCATCGCAAGAACCGTGGTGTCGCCAGAGTTTCGGGGGATCGGACTCGCAAGGCTCCTGGTTCGGCATGCTGCGCAGTTTGCTCGGGAACACTGGCATGTGGGGAGGCTGAAGCCTTTCTTTCTTGAGATCACCGCAGACATGCTCCGCTACGTTCCCTTCGTTGAGTCTGCTGGGATGCACTACATCGGTAACACCGAGGGCAACTTAGCGCGAGTCAACGTGGACATGACCTACATCCTAAAGAACCTGGCACGCGTCAAGAAGGGCGAGATACTGAAGGAGGAGAATGGCGGGATCGTCGACCTGCAGGTCTATTATGCGACCTGTCTCGAACAAATCGAGAAGGAGCAGGGGTTACCCCGTGAGGACTTACTTCGGCTCTTGCTCCGCTCACCACACCGGCTCTCTGATGACCACTGGGCACTGCTTCATAGGATCCTTCGTCTGCCTAAGCCGACATTTCTGATGGGGCTTACGCCAAGCGCTGAAGGCTTCCTGCGGAAGCGCATTAGCGAGTTGGGACTGCCCGCAGAGTACCCGGCTCAACGTCCTGCCAAACGTCAGCCCACTCTCAGGTCGGCGATCGAGATCAAGAAGTGCACACTCTCGCTTTCGTCGCCGCTCATCCGCACTCAGGCGACGAGGAAGGTCCAACAAGCTTTTGGCGTTAGCCGCGATATGCTTACTACGACGGTTTTTGCCGACCTGAGCCTTACGATCCGTCCAGGCGATGTCGTCCTGATCTGCGGACCGTCGGGAGCCGGCAAGACGACTCTTTTATCGCTTCTCATCCGGCAACTCGCCGATCCCGCCAGCTGTCCCGCCGGACTGAAGGGCGCTATTCATGTTCCGCAAGAAGTGACCGTGAGGAGTCTCAGCGCACTCTCGAGCTCGCGACCGCTCGTCAACTCACTAGGACAGAGACAATTTGACCATGCGTTGTTCGCCTTGAATGTCTCAGGCTTAGCGGAAGCGCACCTCTATGTAAAGCGCTTTCGCGAGCTGAGCAACGGTCAACGATACCGGGCCATGGTTGCGAAGTTGATCGCATCCGACGCGGATGTATGGGTCGCTGATGAGTTCTGCGCCACACTCGACCCGATTACGGCTAACATTGTCGCAAGGAACCTTAGGCGATGCGCGAAGGAACTCGGCGTTACGGTCGTCCTCGCGGCGGCCAATTGGTCAGAGTTCATTCATGAATTGAGACCGGACACGATCATGCACCTCCGCGCGCCCTGGGATTACCGCGTGTTCGGCTGGCTAGACTTCGCGGACGCGATGGCGCAGTCTGGTGCCCTCGGAAATCCGTGGATCAGGTCTGTCAGTCCCCGAAGGATGCAAACAGAGACACGTGACGCATGAACTCGATCGCGTGGGCTGGGCCTTGGACGCACTGCCGGTCGCGTCTGACGCGGCTTTTCAGCGGGTTGTAACGATGGGAAAACTCCGGTGCGCTGTCCAGGACGGCACGCCAGACCTCATTGATGAACTCAGTGCGCGGCTGGTGTGTTCGGCGCTGCGCGTGCCGCCTGGAGCTTCAATTCTAATTGTGTTTCCAGATGATGTGGAGCGCCGAGCGCCCCTACTTTTCGCTTCGGCGCTCATCATGGACGCTCATGGGTCGATAGAAGCGGGGAAGGCAGGGCGCGTAGTGCTCTATGTCTCGAGCGATGCCGGCATCCGCTCACAAATTGCTAGTGTTAGGCTAGGAACACTCAGCCTCGATGGTGTCTTCGCACAGCAGTACGGGAGACGCACGACGGACGGCATGCGCACGCTCGCTCTGCCAGGAGGGGCGCATCTTCCCGGCGTTCTGTGCATCTCGTCTCCGGCAGATCCTGAAGATCTGCTCGACACATACAAACCGAAGTGGGTTGCGGTCGATTGTGGAGCTGGTCGTGAAAGCGGATGGCTTCCGGGTCTTCTTGGTGAGGCGCGCCGCAGAGGAGTGTCTGTTGTGGGGTGGACGACAAATCCCTTCACTGAGGGCGTAAGCCAGTGGCTCGAGGCGGGTGGGGGACTGTTCCGATGGCCCAGACTGCGCCGCGATGCTGCCGGACGCAGGCTTAGCCTCAAGGAACTGTCTGAAGGAACCCTTCGGGTGGAGGTGACTCCCCGCATTCTCACCGGAGAGAACGTGCTCGGGATCTCTCAAGCGTTAGTCTCCGCTACTGAGGCGTTGTTGGCCGCGCGGGACTGCCGGGATGGTCAACTCTCCGCTGATGCCGTGGCGCTCGGTTGGAGTTACTTGAGAACGCTCGAATCGCTTCCTGTGCCTCTCGACGTCTGGGAAAGACAGGCGAGCTGCTACTGGGGCACTCGGAGCGTGTCGGAGCTCCAAACTGCCTTCACGCGGTTCATCGTGGCAGTAAGCGGCGTGTCGCAGAAGCTCCACGCCATCCTGCAGGAAGCCGCGGAGGCGCTCGCACTAGCGCAGCAGAAACTGGCGGGCACCGAGTCTCCCTTGTGGCTCGGCTTGGCCAATCTTTGCGTCGAGTCCGCTGGTCAGCGGCGGATTGTCTTTTCGTCCCGAGCACGGCAAGAGATGTTCAGCTTTTGTCTGCTGTCGAGGTTTAATATCAGCGAGGACGACCTTCGAGAAGTTGGCGTTCACCTAGACTATCTGTCGCAGGCTCCTGATCGCAGCGCCGCGTTCTCAGCGCCCGATGTTCACAACACGGTTCCGGATGAATCGCCGCCGCTATTGGTTGGTGTTCCGGGGCGGTTTGGCGAAAGGTACCTGGATGCCCTCATGGGGTCTGGCCAACTTGAGGTGCTCTTGTGGCCCCACCAAGAGCGAGTGCTCGAGGGCCGAGTCCGAAGCCTCGCGCGAAGTTTGCGTTTCTCCTGTCAACACCTGACGTGGTTACTCCCGAGTCTGAACCGGGCGGAGCAGAAGGACCAGCTTGAGGTCCTCGAGCAGCAGCCGACTCTCAGGCTGGGCCGTGCATCGACCGCGCCAGCTGGCCCTTTCGGCACTGAGCTGCGTCGGAAGGCAGAAGCAGTTACCCTCTGGAAGCGGCTTGACGTTTCTGAGGTAGTCGCAAGCCTGTTCGAGTTGGCAGGAACGGTTGAAGAAGACGCCGTATACGCGGCGCCTGGCTTGGTTGATGAGTCCGCGATCGAGCAACAGATACCGGAGACTCCAGAGGACCTCTGGGTTCAAGATGCCCTTGAAATCGGCTTCCAGGATGGCCTTTGTGTTGTATTCCCGACGGACGAAGTCGTCAATGTGATCGTTCACGGGCCCAGAGGCACCGAAGTTGAGCAGCGATATGTTAGGTCGCTTCGCGCCGGTGATGAGATTCTCTTCATCCAAGGGCAGCGGCGACAGAGTCTCTACGAGCTGCTCGTCTCTAGGGTGCATCGCGATCCTGTAATCGGCCAGTACTTGGCGCTCGTACGTCGTTGGCAGGATGACCTTGTGCGTGCCTTTTTCGGGGCCGAGCGACAGTCGGGCGTCACAGCCGAGAGGCTGTTGCGCGAGCTCCAGGACAAGGGTAGCGCACTGACCTCACCGGATACGATCCGTGGGTGGCTGCGCCGAAGGGTTCTTTCCCCCAACGATGCCGAGGATCTGAGGCGTATCGCGGAGGTTCTCTCTCTTCGGTTTGTTCTGGACTACTACCTGCAGATCCATCGAGCCGGAAGGCGGCTCAAGGGCCTACACATCAGTCTTTCCGCGCGGCTCAATCGATGGCTAGCGTCGAGCGCAGCCGGTGCTATGACAGCGGGAGGAGCCGAGGAGGTTATCGATGCGGAGCTCGACCTGACCATGGAGGATTTTCGCCATTCTCTAGTCCGGCTCCAAGTCCGTGACGTGACACCACAACGCGGTCCGTTCTTCAGACCGCAAATGGGCCATCTGTATGGAGGGTGATCGTGAGATTCGAGGACAGCGATCGACGCGCATCGGAAGACGAGCCACACCTGGCTCAGTATTTGGTGGATCGCGTTTGTGGGCGTGCAGCGGGCGTGTACGAGGATGAGTGCCTTCATACGGCCCCAAGCGACAAGTACTTCATCGGCTCGCTGCGGCCCTCGCCACCTGCGCCAGGTGCCGAAGAGCTTCCCGCCCCGGGGTTTCTCGGCGAGCTGTTAACAAAGCTCGCCCCAGTTGCGTTTGGCGCCGAATTCCGCCTGAGACCAATCTGCTCCGACGTTCAAGTGCGCGTCCGACTTGACTGGGCTTGCTACTTTCGGGTTTTTCCGACTCTGGAAGAACAGCGTGAGCACCAGCGGCACGCTGGGGGAGTTTCCGAAGCAACGCTCGACGAACCGCCTGACAGGGCAACCGTCGCTGCCGGGCCATCAAGGACCCGCGAGGATGACGGTGATGACCCTGCGGAGGAAGTGAGCACCGCGAGCGCGGAGCCTCCAGGGAGCTCGTCTCGGACCGGGTCGAGACGTAGACCGACAGATTCCCTATTTCAGAAATACCGCAAGGTGCGATGCTCGGCCGAGGGTGATGTTGGTCTGCGCGGCAGCGGTCCATCTCCCGATTCATGGGTCTGCGACTGCCATGATGTACAGGCGGCCGTCGAGTTAGAGCTCGCTCGTATTCGGGACTCGATCCTCGCGGACCCAGAGCATCTCAGAATCGGTGAGAACGCTGAGACAAAGCTAAGAGTCCCCGTCGACGCACTCGAGTCGGCTGCTACCTATCAGGCGTTCAAGGCCGCTTTTCCAACACCCGTTCTGCCCGCGTGGCAATGGGCGATCGTAGGTTACCTGCGACGTGGCGAGGATGAGGGAGACCTGATCCTGCTGATCGAGGCGACAAATGTGTCTCGGATTGATCGTCGTGCCTGGCACAGCGAGGGCTTCTTCTTCGATGTACGTGCGCAGTTATCCTTCGACGGCGCAGATGTCCTTCCGTTCGAATTGGAGATGGCTCCGCAGAGCTTTCGATACGATCGGCGCCTTTGGGCGCGCGGCTTCAACTGCGCGATAGTCAAGCAACCGCTCCAGGGAGAGGGGTTCGCTTTCGGAACAACTAACGTGCCCTTCTACGTTCAACGCCGGTACAGCACTAACACGCAGCCAGCAGCTCCGTTCGACGAGCTGGTGTCGGATCCAGCTCCCGTGCTGCGGCGGATTTTGGCAGGCATGCGGGAATACGACCATCGATGGAGTGCTGAGCGGATAAAGTACGCCGAAGCCGAGGAAGGGTGGGAGGCGCGCCACGGCCAAGAGTATGACCGGGATCACCAGCTCTTTACAGCCGACGTGGAGCGCTTCGAAAGCGGTTGTCAACTCCTTGAGGAGGATGCGGACGTGCGCCTGGCCTTTCAGCTCACAAATCGGGCCTTCGCCCTCAATGGGCAAAAGACGGCTTGGCGCCTGTTCCAAATCGTGTTCATCGTCTCTCAGATTCGGTCCATCCATGCCCTCAGGGCGGGCAGTGACGCGGCGCTAGCCGACCGGAGCTTGGTTGACATCATCTACTTTCCCACGGGCGGCGGCAAAACGGAGGCATACCTTGGCGTTGTCGTGTTCCATTGTTTCTTTGATAGGCTTCGCGGCAAAACGGCCGGTGTCACGACGTGGACCCGTTTTCCTCTTCGCTTGCTCACCTTGCAGCAGACACAGCGTGTAGCGGACGTCGTAGGTGCCGCCGAACTGATCCGCGGGTCTCATCCCGACAGTCGGCTCTCGGGAGTTGGTGTTGATGGCTTTGCTGTGGGCTATTACGTTGGCGATGAGGCCACCCCTAACGAATTGACGCCGCCGATGCGCGGGCAGGCTCCTGATCCAAACTGGAGTACCGCTTGTGACGCCGTTGCTCGTCAGCGATGGAAGAAGATAGTCAAGTGCCCTGCTTGTGGAACCTCGACGGTCCGGGTCGACTTCGACCGTCACGCGGCTCGACTGTCTCATCGATGCACCAATTCAGCGTGCAGGTTTGCGGGAGGTATGATCCCGGTTCACGTTGTGGATAATGAGGTGTACCGCTTTCTACCGTGTGTGATCGTCGGGACAATCGACAAGCTCGCGAGCCTTGGTCTCCAAAGAAAGCTGTCCTTGATCCTCGGCGAAGTAACAGGGCGCTGCAGCGAGCACGGCTACTACAACGCCAAGTGCTGTCAGAAGGAATGCAGCGACCTCAAGCGGCTGCACCCAGGGAAGCCTGTGGGCATCAGCGGCCCCACCTTGTTCATCCAAGATGAGTTACATCTCCTGAAGGAGGGCCTCGGTACCTTCGACAGTCACTACGAGACCTTTCTCCAGGCGCTCCTGCGGAGCTTCGGGCATCGGGAGCCGGTCAAGATAATCGCTTCTTCTGCCACCATTGAGGCCTTTGATCGCCAGGTGCTGCATCTCTACGGAAGAAGCGCACGCATATTTCCCGGCCAAGGACCTAGGCTCGGAGAGTCATTCTACGCGCATACCTCTGACCATGCGCAGCGACTATTCGTGGGCGTGCTTCCACACAACAAGACTATCCTGAACGCTGCGCTTGAGCTCCTCCAGTACTTTCACGAGGAGATAGGGGTCCTCGAACGCGCTCCCAGTACGAGCCACGCTCCCTTTACTAGTGATATCAGCCCAGGCACGTCCCAGTGGCGGCGCCTTCTCGATCCGTATCTCACATCGTTGGCGTACTTCTCAGCGACCAGGGAGCTGAGTTCCGTGCGCACCGATCTAGAGGCGCATGTGAATACGGAGCTTGCACAGGCGGGTTGCTCCCCCTTGCGGATCGCGGAACTCTCGGGAGGTACAAGCACCGACGAGGTGACGCGTATCCTTGAGCTCCTTGAAATGCCTGGGCCCGGTATATCCGTCACGCCGAACGCCGTCCTCGCTACAAGCATGATCAGCCATGGAGTCGATGTCGACAGACTGAACTGCATGTTCTTCTATGGCATGCCAAAGCAGAACGCAGAGTACATTCAGGCATCCAGCCGGGTAGGTAGGTCGCACGTGGGAATTGTTTTCACTTGCCTTAAGCCGGCGCGCGAGAGAGACCAGAGCCACTTCGCTTACTTTGAGAAGTATCATGAGTTCCTCGGTCAGCTGGTCGAACCTGTGGCTATCAATCGGTGGTCCAAGTTCAGTATCCAGCGAACGATTCCCGGCTTGTTCATGGCCGTTCTTCTCCAGCGGATCGCGAATCGCTCGGAACATGACAGTCCAGGGCGCTTTTACATGGTCGACTTTGTTAAGAAGCTAATCAGCAGCGGCGCAATTGAAGTAGCCGATTTCTTGCCGCTGCTAAGCGAGGCATATATGCCCCAGACCTCGGTTGGTCGTGGTTTAGCTGGCCTCCAAGCCGAGATCGGAGTTCGCGTCCGCCAGTTCCTGGATCAGATTCTCGGTGCCGGCGGGCATGCGACCTTCGTGTCTAACGCACTGATTCCACCCCCGATGCGAAATCTTCGTCAGGTCGATGAACAGATCGCCGTTGAACTCGACGGCAACGGTGGCATGTGGGCCTCACGAGGCGGGCGCTGAACTGGAAGGAGGCGTGACATGGCTCGCGCAATGCACCGCGGGAAGCAGCAGGTGCTGCTGAACTACCTGCCCGGCAGGACGTTCGATTTCGAGAAGATCGCAACCATCGCGCGCGTCGAGCGCATTCGGGGAGTGCCTCGTGTTGATCTGAACACGCGATTGATTCTGCGGGCGATAGAAGAGCAAGTCCGCGCGTGGTCTGAGGAGCACCGGCCGGTGTTTCGCAACCTGGACGGCGCTGCTGCTGATCGATTCGTGCTTGTTGAGCCGCGCGTCGTTGAGTCGGCCATGTTTCCTCTCGTGTTCTGGTGCCAAAACCCGCGATGCGGGGTCGTGGTCGAGCCGCGCGATGGCGTGCCGCGGTCTGAGACGTGCGCGTCCTGCGGGGCGGGTCGGCTTGTGCAATTGCGCTTCATCAGGGTGCATAGATGCGGCGCTGTGGAGCCCCTCGGGAGCCAGTACTGCAAGCAATGCGACTCTCGGGACCGGATGGCGCTAGATACACGTGGAAGCGAACGCCAATCTGAGTTCCAGTGGGTATGTAGGAAGTGTCGCGCAACGTCGTCGGTGTTTGGAGGGCGGTGTCAGTCATGCAGTTGGCCTGGCAGTGATCAATCCCTGAAGAACATGAGCATCGAGGTACACCGCGCGGGGCGAACCTACTATCCGCACTCCACTGTGCTTCTCAATCAGCCGGGGAGAGATCTAAGCGCCTTTCTGGGAGTGTCCCACTGGCAGGCCGCGGCAGCTGCGGCGTTCTTGGGCATGCCTGAGCTTCAGGGCAGACGTCTTGTTGACTTCGCTGGAGCGGCGCTTAGTCGCGGCGCCGGGCCGTTTACTCTCAGCGACTCTGAGCGTGCCCGCCTCCGCGGGCAGGGTGCTAGCGAAGAGGCCGTCGCTAAGTTCGAGCAGATGCAAGCTCAGCTGCAGGCATCTAGAACCGATGCGGCTGCGGCTGAATCACCGGAGGGCTTGGCCACCGTGCTCGCGCGGCGCTCGGGAGTATCCTGGGAGGTCTGGGAGAGGGCCGGGCAGGAAATGCTGGAGGCCGTGATGCCGCTCCAAACGGGAAGCGTAGTAGAGCTCTTTGATTCCAGTGAAGGCGCGACTCTCCGGGCACGCGAAGCTGCGAGGAGGCTTGGCCTCTCATCTGTGGTGCTCGCCACCGACTTCCCTATTACGACCGCGACGTTCGGCTTTAGCCGAACTGATTATCAACCCAACACATGTCGGCTTAATCCGTTCCCGGCGGACCCTGATCATGCCGGAAAGTTCCCTATCTTCGTAGATGTCGTTCAGGCTGACGCCGTTTTGCTGCGCTTGGAACACACCAAGGTGTTGAGATGGATGGATGCCAACGGTTTCGCGCCGAGCTTGCCGCCCGGTGAAGATCGCGAAGTCAGCGCGCGAGCGTACTTTGTGAGGCTCATGGACCTACAGCCTCTTCGACAAACGATTCAAGCCACCGCGTCGGAGACGCGATTGGTTTTCGGGTTGCTCCACTCGCTTAGCCATCTTGCTCTGCGTCGTGCGGGACTCCTGTGTGGTCTTGAAGGACCGAGCCTGTCGGAGTACGTCCTTCCCCGCACTTTGACCTGTGCGCTGTATTGCAACCACCGATTTGGTGCCACGATTGGAGCATTGTCGGCGCTTTTTGAGCAGTCGCTGGCAGAGTGGCTCGCTGAGATCCGATCTAGCCGGAGATGTGTCTACGATCCGGTGTGCATCAACAACGGTGGGAGCTGTCATGCTTGCTCGCATCTACCGGAGACCAGCTGTCGCTTCTTCAATGTCAATCTTAGCAGGTCGTTTCTTTTCGGTGGACACGATCCAATCATTGGGGACATTCGGGTTGGTTTCTTGGACTTTGTGGCGGCAGGGTGAAGAAGGAACCGTGCGATGGCGGGTCCGCTGGGCAGAACCACGCAGCGTTGGCGGCTCCCTGGCCACCGCGCAGGCCGGGCAAGGTGGGCCGCGGACGTGTCGAGCAGGCCGATGGAACGCTCGTTGTGTTGAACGGGCGGACATTCCCGGTGGAGGTAGAGTGTGACTCGCATTGGTGCGCTTCTATCAACACTTGATGATCCGTTCGAGATGTTTCCTCTTGACTCAGTCGCGCGCGGTCTGGCCGACCTAGTGAGCGCCTCTGATGAAACCATTTCTGATCACTCTGGCTGGTGGGGCGTCTCTAGAAAATACTATTCTGTTGAGCAAGAGCACCACGTCGAAGTGATTGCCCTTCTCATCGGCTCGACGTTTGTGCTTGGCCAAACGGCGATTACACAAACGGTAGCGATTTCAAAGAAGCTCCATAGCCTCGCGGGGGAACCAAATTGGTTTCCCAGTGACAGGAGAACCATTCTTCGAACCGAAGCTGCTGTCCACGTAGAGACGAGTCTGAGCGAGCTTATCTTATTCGATGCGGTAGCGAATTACTTCAAGCACCATTATGAGTGGCCTGATGACTGGAACCCGCAGAGAGCCGAAAAGCCCCAGCGGCGGACCATAGAAATTGTTCGGCGTCTTGGCCTTTCACCGGAGAGCCGGGAGGATAACCTCCGCATTGCTGTTCAAAACCTTGGTCTAACGACGAGTGATATGGTGCTTGGCGCTAGAATCCAAGCTTGGCGCGAGAGACTGGCAGAGTGCTATCGGAAGACCCTTAGTGATCACGGCTTAGGGTGAAGATGGGCGCAGCTTGGTGAAAGAGTATCGTAGGCCTCAGACTTTGCTTTCCAGCTTGTTGGGTGGGCTTTGGTAGGTGTGCGAGAGCGGCATTCCAGAAGTGGCGAAGATCATGCCTCAATAGTTGCATCGGTCATCGTGGGAACCGCGGAAGACGAGGCCAGGCGTTGCAAGCTCGCTGAGAAGGTCAAAACCTCCGCCGATGACTTCGTAGAATGTGAGGCGAACCGTTCCAGGAATGTCTCCTTCGCAGTATTCGTCAAGGCGCGCCGGTAACCGAGCGGCCGTTGAACGCGCGCGAGGCCGGCGAGGGCGTCGCCGGAGCGGGGAGGAGCGGCGTGTGCGGTGTCCCATCGTTTCCGGCTTGCCCGCCGTTGATGTAAGCTCTTCGTCGTTGTAGCCAGGAGGGCGGAGCTATGAGCGAGCATCCGACCGCGACCGAGCTTGAGGGCTTGGTCCGCGGCGACCTGAGTCGGAAGCAGGCGAGGTTGGTGGTTCGTCATCTGCTCCGTGGCTGCGAGAGCTGCGTTGCGCAGATCGCCCCCTACGCGTCGATGCTGCTCACCGGTGCCGGCGCCGCCAGGCAGGTCGAGCACGACGCTCAAGCAACGCAGGCAGATCCGGCCAGTGATGCGATTCTGGCGAGTCTCTCCGGCGCTTCGGCGCGCTTCCGCAGCGGCCCCGTCGCGGCCACCGGAGCTGCGTCTGGCCCGGGTGCCGCGGCGACCCCCGCGCCGGCCGAAGCGGCCGCAGAGCCCGATCGGACTCTCCTCGAGCGTGCCTATGACCGCGCCATCGACCGCGCCTTTGCGGCAGTGATGCGGCATGGCGAGAACGCCGCCCGGAACGGCGCCAGGGCCCGGCAGGCGCTGGCGCGGCTCATGACCGAGGAGCTCGAAGCCTTGCGGGACCCGCCGGCCGAGCTGCGCGGCTTCGCGGGCTACGAGGCCCTGCTCGAGCGCAGCTGGGCGATGCGCCGCGAGGATCCGAAGCAGATGGCGAAGCTGGCGGAGCTGGCGGCCGAGGCCGCGGCAGGTCTCGGCGAGGAGGGCTTCAGCGCCGGCCAGGTGGAAGACTTCCAGACGCGGGCGGCGATCGAGCTGGCCAATGCCTATCGCGTCATGGAGCGCATGGAAGAGGCGCAGTCCGGCTTGGAGGCGGCGCGCCGGCACTACCGGGAAGGCAGCCAGGACCGCCTGCTCGGGGCCCGGCTGCTCGAAGTGGAAGCCAATGTCCAGGGCGACCGCGGCGAGCTCGCCGCCGCGCTGGGGTCTCTCGATCGGGCGCTGCGGGTCTACCGCCGCTACGGCGATCCTCACCTGGTGGGCTGCAGCCTGATCAAGAAGGGGCTGTACACCTCCCGCGCCGGCCGCCAGCAGGAGGCGATCGAGCTGCTCACCGAGGGGCTCGAGATGATCGATCCGGGGCAGGACGGCCCGCTGGTGCTGGCGGCCGTCCACAACACGGCCTGCTGCCTGGTGGAAGGAGGCCGCTGCCGCGAGGCCCGATCGCTGGTCTGGCGTCATCTTAGCCTCTACGAGCAGCATGCTGGCCGCCAGGACCGCCTCAAGCTGCGCTGGCTGCAGGCACAGATCTACGCCGGGCTCGGCGATTTCGGCCCCGCCGAGCGCGCTTTGGAGGAGGTACGCCTGGGGCTGCGCGAAGCCGGTAAGTCGCACAGCGAGGCGATGGCCACGGTGGAGCTGGCGGGGCTTTGGCTGCGGCAGGGGCGAGAGGACGCGGCGCGGAGGCTGGCGGTGGAAGCCGCCGAGCTGGTGCTCGGCCTCGACATCAGCCGCGAGGCCTCGGCGGCGCTAGCGGTCCAGAAGGCGCGCCTCGAGAAAACGACGATGGTTACTCCCGAGCTGGTCGGCCAGATCCTGCAGCTGCTGCGCGACACCGCGCCCGAGGAGCGGACCGGCCTGCTGGTGCGCTCCGCGTAACCCTTGTCGGCGTCTCGGTGAGGTAAACAGGGTGTCTGCGACAGTCCAGTTCTGGACCAACGTTGTTGCGATTTTGCTATCGCCGCTCCTGGCCGTGCAGGTGACCGAGTTTCTGAGGAAGGTGGGCGCTCGACGTGAGCGCCGGCTCTGGATCTTCAGGACACTTATGGTAACGCGCGGCGATGTAACGCGCGGCGCTCCACCGAGACTTGAGCATGGTGCGTCCTGAGAAGCTGTATCAGTCTAGCGGGTGTGAGTCCCGTCGCGGTAAGCCGGCCGAGGCGCCGCGTAGCAGGTTCCGGGCGTGGGGAGAGATCCCTCCGTCTAAGCGGAACGTCGAGAGCCTGCCGCGAGCCGTAGGGCTCGTGGGTGGGGAGCAAGGCCGCGGGCCGAGCGTTGGTGAACCTTTGCAGCCTCGTGAGATAGAAGCCGAAAGGCGAGGGGGCCGAGCCCATCATGTCAGGGCGAAGGCAACAGACTGCGTCTGGGGACTCGGAGATGCGACGCAGGACCCCTCCGGGGTAAGGAAGGCGGCACGTGTCCACAGACAGGTACGGAACAGGAGAGACCCTACCCAGCGGCTGGCGTCGAGCAAAGACCCTGGCTATAAGCCGAGTGCGAAGTGTCAGGGAGTTGGGAGGGAGTCCGAGGGGCTCGTAGTACTGAGGAAGCCGATGAAAGTCGGTGGAGGGAAGGGGCCCTGCTTCGGTCACGGTGTGCAAAGGCGTACGTGCGGGGGCATGGTCGCAAGACCCAACAACCCCGAAGTCAAAGCACGCCAAGCCTCGAGCCACCTAGGGTTTACGGCCGAGTGTCATCAGCCGCGATTCGGGAAGTGGAGATCCACGCCGGGAGTGACGCCCTGGTCGTGCCACCCAAGCGGCGTGGCTGCCGGCGCGCATGCCGACGCCCGAAGACCGTCGGTAAGCCGTATGCGGGAAATCCGCACGTACGGTTTGAACGGGGGACGCTGGAAACGGGCCGCTTAGCGGCACCGCGCCAGGTTCTACCAATGTGTCGGCTCTCAACCTAATCGAGCTTGACTTCGAGGGAAAACGTGCGGTGATCGAGGCGTGGAGGGAGTACCTCGGCCACTTAAACACCTCTGGTAGCGACAACCCAATGCAGTGGGTGAGGGTAAGAGACGATCGGCTTAGAAAACTCCTTCAGGAGATGGCCAAGGTTCTACGCTACGGAGCGACACCTTCCGTAGATCACGCGGCGTCGTACCTTCCCGTGGCGCACTTTGATGCAGCAGGCGTGCAGGCACGAACCTCCAAGGCTCTGCTTGACGTGTTAGAGGGTAAACAAGCGATCATCATTGCATCGCAAGCTCAACCAGCACAGGCTCCACAGCTGCCACCTGAAGATCCAACGAAGAGCTAGACAACAGGGACGGGCCGTAGCTGAGCCCGGCGCCCTCTGGCCTACGGCCTATGTGCTTCACGCAGGCAGGGCGGTGGGGCACGACGGGTCCGCGTCGTACCTTCCAGCAAGAGTTGATACAGCGGCATCGCATGATCTGCGCTGATTCCCTTGTTTGAAACGGTGGCGGAGGAAGCTCCACAGGGCGCCAGCCTGAGCCAGGGCACGATGATGGAAGCGGACCCGGCCGTGGGTGGCAGGATCAAAGAGCGGCCGGCGTAAAAGAGTTTGACGCTCCTCTGGCGTCCAGTCGGTCAGGATCGCAGCGGAGTCGAGCACGCCGTCGGCCCGATCGGGTGCAAGGGCCTGCTCTGGAGAACGGATGGTCCGCGAGCGCGTCAGTGCCAGCGCCAGCCGCTCGGCGCCGTTTCGGGCGCGCTCCTCTGACAAGACAGCGCGATCCTTGCGATTCGGGTCGTCCGTCAGCTTGACGGTGATGTTGCCAGAGTGGAGTTGCGCCAGGGTGCCTAGCCGTCCATTGGCCTGCCACGACTGCACGAGCTCCGTGAGATCCAGCGGGCGCCGCGCGAAGGTCCAGGCACCTTGCCTTGGCGCACGGCAACCAGGTACCACTCGGGGGCGGCCACCAAAATGGGTTTCAGGGGGTCCCGGGTCTAGATACCGGCGTACCGACCTTCGGCGCTCCTTCTGTGGGTGGTCGCTTGTCTAAGGGTAGTGACCCGGAGCCAGCGTCCCCGGCTTGGCGTTGGCCGTCCACTGCACGCCGCCCCGCGCGCCAGAGGGGTCCACCGAGCGAGGGGCAGGCCTGCGGAATGAACCGGGGGCCGCCCCCGCCGCCCGAGGCGCCCCGCGCCGACACCCTGGCTTCCCCACGCTAGTTGCACCCGGCGTCAGCGGCCTATATTATTCGGAGGCAAGGCGGGCCCGGAAAGCCTGAAAAGGGAAGATGGAAGGCGGAAATAGGCGAGCAGGAAGAGCCGCGTACCGACAGCTATATAAGCCGTCGTCCCAGCGATCTTAACCCGCGAACATGTCTACCTCTGAGCCTACAATCAACGACGCCTTGGCCGCGGTGCTAAGAGACACTCGCCGCGCATGGTCCTCATCGGGGGCCATCGCCTCGGAGAACCTAGGGGCGTTACAGGGAAACGCTCGCCGTCCCGACATCCTAGTTCTTGAGGCCAATGTCTCGCCCGTTGCCATAGAGACGGAAGTCATGCCGGCGGTTACTGTCGAGGCTGAGGCCATCTCACGCCTGGGTGAGCGAGTGCGGACTACCGGGAGAACCATCCTGTCTTGCGTTGCGGTTCGACTACCGCCGCGACTTAGATCCCGATCTGGAGCCGCCCTGCGAACGGACTTGCAGACAGCGAAAGATCTAGAGATGGCGCTCTATACGGGAACCGCCCCTGAACGGGCCATGCGTTGGCCGCTGTCCGGTTGGATCCTGGCGGGAGCGGCTGATCTTTCGCTTCTGACTCAATCGGCATCCGTCCCGCCAGACATCATCGCGGAGGCTGCGGATCAACTTGTGAACGGCGTTAACGATGCTGCAGGGCTCTTGCGCGATGTGGCGACGACGAATCCGGGCGCACTCCAACGAATAGGTGAAGAGCTGCGGCAGGAGGATGGTGAGCAGACGCGGAGCATGGCGATGACCATCCTGGCGAATGCATTTGTCTTCCAGGAGAGCCTCGCCGGTGGACCAGGAGACCTGGCCTCTGTTCGGTCGCTCGAAGCACTTCGCTCGGAGACTGGCAGCTTGACAAAAGCTGCGATCCTCGCTGAGTGGAGAAGAATTCTCGCCGTAAACTACTGGCCGATTTTCGACATTGCCCGTCGCATATTAGAAGTGATCCCTGCGCCAGTCAGTCGTGAGATTGTCGAGCGCATGGCGGCAACAGCAGCCAACCTGGTCGAGAATCGCTTGATGCGGTCGCACGATCTGACTGGCGCAGTCTTTCAGCGCCTCATAGCTGATCGCAAGTCTCTGGCGGCCTACTACACAGCTCCCGGGTCCGCCACGTTGCTGGCAGGCTTGGCTATCACCCCGGAAGCGCCTCCCACAGGCGGCGCATGGGCTAACCCTGATGATGTAAAGAGGCTCCGAATTGCTGACTTCGCATGCGGCACCGGAACATTGCTCGGCACCGCGTATCAGCGCATTGGCCAGTTGCATGAGTTGCACGGCGGTGATTCAGAGGCTCTTCACCCAGACATGATGGCTCACAGCCTCATCGGGTGCGACGTGCTGCCGGCCGCCGCGCACCTCACTGCCTCCATGATCTCGGGCGCGCATCCTACAGTAAAGTACACGCAAAGTTCGATCATGACCGTGGCGTATGGCAGGCAACCCGACCGCCGCATATCGCTTGGTTCGTTGGATCTATTGGATCCTCAGGGCACGTTGGCGATTCTCGACATCACGGCAAGGGCGGTTGAGGGAATGGGCGAAAGTGAGCGCGCCACTTGGTCGGCGTTGCCACATGCGTCCTTTGACATCGTGATAATGAATCCACCATTCACGCGCGCGACCTCACATGAGGGCGGCAGAGGCAACACGCCAAATCCAATGTTCGCCGCATTCAGCTCTACGGCTGAAGAGCAGAGAGCGATGGCTAGCGCAGCGAGGCGGTTGACGCTGGGAACTAGCGCACACGGCAATGCTGGAGAGGCATCTATCTTCTTAGTCCTTGCTGACCGGAAAGTGAAGGCGGGAGGTCTCTTAGCCTTGGTGATGCCATTGAGTCTAATGTCAGGTGATTCGTGGGAGCAGTCTCGGCAATTGCTTGCACGCAATTACAGAGACCTGGTTGTCGTGTCCATCTCTGGTGTAGGTGCCGCAGAGTTGTCGTTCTCTGTCGATACGGACATGGCAGAATGCCTCGTGGTTGGACGCAAGGCTAAGCCAGAGCACAATCGCGCGACGTTCATCGTTCTCAAGGAACGTCCCGCGTTTCCTCTGATGGGAGCGAGCGCGGCAGAGCAGGCACGCCGGTTGATCTCCGCCGCCAACATTCGATGCTTGGAGGATGGACCATACGGGGGGACACGATTGACTTTCGGCAACGATGTCATTGGCGAGGCAATTGAGTGCGCGTTGCCGGTAGCCGGAGGCTGGGGCCTTTCGCGGATTGCAGACCTGTCGCTTGCCCAGACAGCGTTTCAGTTGGCGAACATGCAACGCATCTGGCTGCCCGGCATGGAGAGTGCTGAGTCGGTTGGCATACCGATGACCAGCGTCGCGACAATCGGTGTGATTGGACCGATAGACAGAGATGTCGATGGCACGACCCCTACTGGCGGACTAAGGGGGCCATTTACGATTGAAGATGTAGAGCCTGGCGGTGCGCCAACCTATCCAGTACTGTGGGCTCACGATGCTCAGAGAGAGCGGAGCATGGCGTTTGAGGGCGACACTCAAGGACGGCCGCGCAGGGGCTCCACTGCAGAAGAGCAGTCCGCAATAGATGCCAAGGTGGCGAGTGTGTGGGCAACTGCGTCGCATTGTCACTGCAACCGGGACTTTCGTTTCAACAGTCAGTCGACAGGGATGCAGTTCACGCCGCGCCGAACAATCGGCGGTCGCGCGTGGCTTTCCATTCGTCTATCGTCGCGCGATAAGGAGATGGCATTAGTGCTGTGGGCAAACACCTCCATGGGCCTCTTGCTGCACTGGTGGCACTCGACCAAGCAGCAGCCAGGCAGGGGTAGTATTAGCAAGACCTTACTCCAGAGCCTTCCGATTCTGGATGTAGGAGTTCTTGGCGCAGATCAGCTCGACGCTGCCGTTCAGCTATTTGCGGCCTTGAGGGGAGCGGAACTCTTGCCGATGCATCAAATGGATGAAGATCCGGTGCGCGAGGAGCTAGACACGGAATTCTGTCGAAGCGTTCTGCGGCTCCCAGAGTCAATTATCGGACCTGGTGGACAACTTGACCTGTTGCGCAGGAAACTGGCTCGCGAGCCCTCCGTGCGAGGTAACCTACGTGTCGCCTAAACTGGATGCGTTTGCTTGAACGGAGCCTCGGGTAGTGACAGATTCCTCGTCATTCTCGGACCTCCGGCTGACCGCGGTGCGGGTCTAGATGGGGGAGCGGAGGCGTCGTCCTCGGGGGTCTCTGATCTGTTATCGGTTCTTCTGGGCTATTGGCCAAGAATGTGCCACGCAGTTGGACCTCCTGCGCGATCAACGCCGGCATACGCTAGTCCGTCCATCCTCGGAGAGTATCGGGGATCACCGTGTCTCCTGGCGGACGAGCAGCCTTGGTGGTAGAGGCTGCGGAGTTGCTGGGGGGCGAGTCGGTCGCGGTCTGCGGCGGCGGCCGCTTCGGTGGGCACCTGGTGTGCCCACCGAGCGAGAGCGAGGAACAGATTTGCGGGATGAACCGGGGCCGCCCCGGCGTTCGAGGCGGCCCCGGGGGCGTCGCTTACGCGACCTCGTCGCGGTGGCTCAGGTGCTCGATCTCTAGATCCACGAGGGTGAAGGTGCGGACTGTCTTCCACTCCTCCTTCTTGTTCTGGTAGCGGCGCTCCTGGAAGTAGCCCGTGACCCGCAGGCGATCGCCCTTCCGGACCGTCTTCGAGAGGCCCTTCCAATCAGCGCACTGGATCCAGCGCGTCTGCTTCTCATCCGAGCCCTCCTCCTTGTAGTTGACGGCGAGGGAGAAGGTCCGCAGCTCGCGATCGGGGGTCCTGTAGTCCCTGTCGACGACCTGGTCGGTGATCGGATCGTAGTACGGCTTGGTGATCTGCTGGCCGGGGATCGTCTTGGTCTCCGGGTTCCCGCCGACGTTGCCATAGAGAGTGAGGACGGGCTTGCGGGCGTCGTCCCTGCGGCTCGCGCTGGCGTTGCCGGTCATGCTGCGCTGCGGGGTCTTGGTGGTGCTGCGGGTCTTGCTGGTCATCGTGTCTCTCCTTTCGTGTGGTTTGCGTCCAACACGGACCGGAGAGAGCCCGAGGGGAAGAAGCCCGGCTGCCAAGGCCGCGCGCAGCGCGCCGGAGGCTTGGCCTTGCGGCCGGGCGCACCTCGGGCAGTTGTTGCCGGGACGTTGGGCGAAAATCCCGAAAGGAGAGCGATGCCCAGCAAGCCCCGCAGGACCACGAAGACTGAAGACCAGACCGGGAGAGCCGCGAGAGCACGAGGACCCGCGTCCATCGCCACTCTCTATGGCAGCGTCGGCGGGCAACCGGTTGGGCGGGAGAGGCGTGGGCTGCTCTCCGGGCGGGTGGATGGGCGAGCACGACGCCCCGGAGGAGACGAGGGGCTCGCGCGGAGCCCGGCAGGGGGAGCCAGGAGAGAATAGGCGAGCGCCGTGACAGCGGCCTTTGGCTGGCGCGGCGCTCGCCCGGGCCACGCCTCGGCGGCGGAAGGATGATCGATTCCCGACCAGCAGATCACCAAGCCGTACTACGATCCGATCACCGACAAGGTCGTCGACAGGGACTACAGGAGCCACGGCGGATCGCGCGCCGGACCTTCTCCCTCGCCGTCAACTACAAGGAGGAGGGTCGGACGAGAAGCGCTGGAACCACGCCGCCGATTGGCCTCTCGAAGACGGTCCAGAAGGGCGATCGCTTGCGGGTCACGCGCTCCTTCCGCGTGCGCCGCAAAAAGAATGAGGAGTGGAAGACGGTCCGCACCGTCCACTTCGTAGATCTAGAGATCGAGCACCTGAGCCACCGCGACGAGGTCGCGTAAGCGACGCCCCCGGGGCCGCCTCGAACGGCGGGGCGGCCCCGGGTCATCTCGCAGCCCTGTCCCTCGGTCGGTAGACAGTCCGTTGGACCTCGCCCTCGAACTGCCAAAGCACGAAGGGGGGTCCGGCGGGCTTGCTTCTCTCTCCAGCCCTTCGACACCGATGCCGGCCCGCGCTGGCGCGGGTGCGAAGCGATCCCTAACACGTTGGAAGGCGGGAACAGTGCGGGTCTTTCTTGCCGGCACGATCAGGGAAGGCCGGCCTTCGCCGCTGGGCGAAAGTAGGCGCTCTCCGGGGTTCGGAAGTCGTGCCAGGAGAGGGCGCCACAGACGGCGCAGAAGCCGGCTCCCCAACGGCTGTAGTGCGACATGGGCTGCACTCGGCCGAGCCCTGGCACGTCGACTTCGGTTAGGCCATAGCAGCGGCGGCCCGACACCTCCTCGGCCTCATAAGCAGCGGCGATTCGGGGGTCGGCCCAGCCGCCCCAGCCGGGACCTCCCCACTGGCTGGTGCTCTCCACTCGGCAATGCGGACAGCGCCCCCGGAGACGCCCCTGGTTGATCAGGACGAAGCCGGCCGGCGGCAGGAGCTTCGCTCCATGCTGGTCCTTGGTCTCGCCGCTCGGAGCGAGGGAGAACGGGGGGCACGGGTAGTGGAGCCGCCATCCTGGAACCAACGGATTCCACTCCCAGATAGCACCCTGGACGGCAGGCGGCGCCGGCGACGTCGGTTCCGGGTAGCGATACTCAACCGGGTGCCCCGGCTCGATACGCCAGGTGCCCGCTTGCCAGGGGCGCTCCGGCGCGGGCCTGGCCGCGCCGCGCGGCGTCGTGGGGGCGGACACGGTCTCTGCGATGGCCGGGAGGAGCTGAAAGAGATCGATCTGTCGAAACATCGAGCGCTACCTCCATGGCTGGCGGGGAAAACCCGCTCAACGGGCTCCCGTCGCCGCGCGGTAGAGCGCCTGGCCGATCGCGAGCGCGGCCGACGCATGGACACGGTCCTCCTCGGAGAGCGCGCCGGCGGCCTCGAGAGCGCCGGCAAGGGACAGGCCGTCGACCTGCAGCGAGGCGGTGAGCTTCCGGGCGACGAGATCGAGCGCCGCCTTCTGTAGCGTCTCGGCATAGTAGGGGTAGAGCAGCCTCACCGGCTGGGTCTGGCCGATGCGGTGCGGCCGGCCGTTCGCCTGGCGCGTGACCCGCGCATCGAAGTCGGGTCCCTCGTACCAGATGGCGGTATGGAAGGCCGTCAGGTTGTTGAGGCCGGTCTGCACCGCCTTCGGGTGCACGAGGAGCACCCGGCAGCCGCGCTCGATCACTCCGGAGAGCCAGCGCTCCCGGATGCCGGTCGGGACCTTGCCCGGATCGAGGAAGCTGGGCTGCTCGCGGAGGTCCTCCCCGATGAGGCGCTGCAGGCGCTTGACGAAGCCCTGGTTCCCGGTGTGGCGAAGAAAGACGAGGACCCGCCGCTCGGCGTCGAGTTCCGCCCGGAGCTCGGAGAGAAGCCAGCGCTCCTTCGGCGAGCGCCAGGAAGCCGGGAAGGAGGCTCCGACCGCGACCTCCTCGCCCCCTGCCTCCTCGGGATAGGCGATGACGAAGGGGCCGCACTCTTCGTTCGCGAGGTCGAGGTAGGAGGGGAGCTCGGACATGGCTCCCCACAGCAGCCCCGCGCGCTCGCTGCCGCGGTCGGCACGGATCTGGTTGACGAGCGCGGTGCGGAGGCGGCTGAACTCCGCCAGGAGCTTCGTGTCGAGGAGGTCGTCGCGCGAGCCGTGGACGGCGACCGGCTCCTCGCTGCACGGCGGGAGCTCCTCGTCGAGGTCGTCCTTGGCCATGACGAGGCCGGTCGGGAGGATGTGCTCGAGGATGTAGAGGGGCAGGACGCCGGGGGCCTCGCCGAGCTGGCGAAGCTCCGGTCCCTCCTCGTCCGTGCGGTCGCTCCGGCGGCCGTAGGTCCGCGCCGTGGGAAGGGTCTTCGAGGCGGTCGGTAGGACAAGGTACTTGCGGTAGCCGTAGCGGGTGACGAAGGCGCCCCTCTCGTCGAGCTCGAACTGATCGCGGAAGCGCTGGGACAGCGCCCAGGCATTGGCAAAGAGCGAGGAGGCGTAACCGCCCATCAAGCTGCCCGTCAAGGCGATTACCGGCACCCCCGGCAGCTGGACGAGTCGGTGGGCCGCTCGCTGCTGGGCGCTGCCGCTGGTCGAGAACTCGTGCGCCTCGTCGAGGATGAGGAGCGAGAAGAAATGGCCCTTCTTGCGCAGGATGTAGCGCGCGAGAGGGTAGCGTCGCGGCCTGGGAGTCGTCGTGTGGAGCGCCGCCCCACACCCCGGCCGGACCTTCCAGGTCGCCCTGGCGAAGAGGAGCTCGAAGAGGCGGTCGACGAGGTCGCGACGCTCGTCATCCGGGTCCTCGGCCGTGCGGAGGCGCTCGGCGAGGGGCTCGAGGCCCTCGAGGTGCGTCTCGAGGAGGCTCTCGATCGACGGGAGACCGCGGCCGCGATCGGCCTCCCTCATCCGGCGCTCGGCCAGCGATCGGCAGCGGTGGGCGAAAGGCTCGAAGGCATCGAGCAGGACAGCGAGGTAGGCGGCGATCTGGAAGGGGTCCCAGAAGCGATGGTCCCAGGCCGAGAGGGAGAGGAAGCTGTGCTCGACGAGGGGAGTCACCTGCGAGAGGGCGGCCTCGAGAGCCGCGGCAGCGGCCGGCGAGAGCGGCGCCGGCAACGCGCGGTCGAGGCGTCGCCGGATCGCCCGGCCATGCACCACCGGATGGGCCTCGAGATACGGCAAGCAGCGTTCGAGGGCAGCAGGCCCGAGCGAGCGATGGAGGGCGAGGCCGAGGTCTCTCACGAGACGCGCCTCGAGGCTCGCGGGCACGAGGATCTCGCGCTGGCAGCGGCGCCGCTCGGTGGCAAAGGTGTCGGGACCGCCCTCGGGGAGCGGATGGCCGCAGTCGGGACACCGCGCGCCGCCGACGCCGGCGATCGTCGAACCGAGCTTGGCGACCTCGCGGCTCAGGACGTAGATCTCCGCCGGGCGGTCGAGGTCGGACGGCGCCTCGACGATCTGGATCCGGGCTTCCGGCAAGACCGCGCGTGCCTGGTCGGTCCAGCTCTGAAGGAGATGGGGCGGGCAGACGACGAGGACCCGCTCGACCGGGCGAAGCCTCCGGGTGTCGAACCCGGCCCGGGCGAGCTCGGCGGTCGTGGCCGAGAAGTTGCCGGGCATGAGCGCGGCTGCGATCGACAGCGCCATCGTCGACTTGCCGGTGCCGACCTCGGCCAGGAGCTGCGGATTCTCGCCGCGGGCGAGGAGCTTGAGCCCCGCCTGGATGAGCGCCGCCTGCCGGCGATAGGGCCTGCGGGCGAGCTGCGGGAGCGCGATCTGATGCTCGGGGTTGTCCGGATCGTGGAGCGCCGGGAGCTGCTCGCGGACGATCTCGGCGAGCGAGGCGCTGTAGTGGGCGAGAAGGTCGGCGGTGTTGAACTCGTCGAGCGCCGCGGCGCCGGAGGGCTCGGTCCCGAGCGCGAGCTTGTGGAAGCGCAGGGTGTCGAGCCGCAGGATGTGCATGTCGAGCCGCGGCTGCTGGACGGCGACCTCGCCCGTCACCTCGCCCTTCTTGTTGCGGCGCTGCTCGACGACCTGGAGGGTCCTCGAGAACGTGCCCTTGGCGAGGAGGTGGGGGAACCGGGACGGGTCGTTCGGGGCCAGCCGGCGGCCGTTGAGGAGACCCGCTGCCAAGGCGAGGGCGATGTGCGCCGGCCGCGGCGGCAGGGCGACGGGAAGCGGCGCTCCGAGCAGTTGCCGGGCGTCGCGGTCGAGGCCGAGAAGCGGGGCGGCGGCGGCGAACGGGCGGGCGCGTGCGAGCAGGGCCTCGACGTCGATCGCCTGGGCAGTGAGTCGGAGCTGCGCGCCGGAGACTCTCACGGTCAGCGCCGGGCCCTCGCCGGCTGCCGGCAGGACCGGCAGGTTCTCCGCGCTGTCGGCCGCCGCGCGCAGGCGCTGGAGGGTGAACCGGTCGGGAGGCGTGACCTGCTCGCGGCGCTGCGCCACGACGACGACCTGGCGGAAGGCCGCAAAGTCTGGCTCGGGGAATCGCCAAACAGAGATGCTCGCGTAGCGCGAGGCAAGGGTCTCGGCGGAGGCCGCAAGAGCGTAATGCGGGATGACGAAGACGAGCGCTCCGCCGGGCGCGAGGGCCTCGGTGAAGCGGGCGAGGAAGCGCTCCTCGAGCCGCCGGTGCTCGGGGTCCGTGTCATAGGGGGGGTTGAGGAAGAGCACCGAGGCTCCCGAAGTCGCTGTGATGCCGAAGGTGAAGGCGTCGCCGTGATGGACGTTGGCGACCGGCAGGGTCCGGGCGAGGAGCGCGGCGCGGGTCGACTCGAGCTCGATCGCCTGGCAGTGGCACCGCGCGTCCTCGGGGTGGAGATGGAGGATCGCGGCGGCCAGCGCGAGGATCGCGGCGCCGGTACCGGCGCAGGGGTCGAAAAAGACGGGCTCCTCGTAGATGCTGCGGACCAGAGCCAACCTGGAACCGATCGCGGCGATGAGGTGGTCGGGCGTCGGAAAGTAGCCAGCCGTGGCCTGGGATGCGGGGCGTGCCATGTCGTCTCCTCGAGCGTCAAGCGGTCAGGAAGTTGAGGGCGAGCTGCATCGCGGGCGCGGACGGCGCCGGGCGCAGGCAGGGGGTCGCGTGCCGCGGCAGGTGCTGGGCGGTCGCGCGGGCGAGGAAGCGGGCGAAGGCCTCCTCGCGGACGTTGCAGAGGACGGGAGTTGCGAGGCCTAAAGCGTCGAGCCCGTGGCAGGTGAAAGACCCGTGCTCGTCGCCGGCCGCGGTCCAAGGCTCCTCGAGCGCATCGAGGAACAGGGCGCGGTGAAACACCGGATCGTTGGCGATCGGCAGCGGCGTCCGCGCGTCGAGCCGGGCCACGAAGGCCGTCGCGAGAGCGTGATCGCGGGCCAGCTCGCCGACCTCGGGGCGGAGCAGCGCCTCCTGCTGGTCGAGCCACCAGCGCGGCGGCGCGCTCACGAAGCGCAGCGCGTCGTGGTCCTGGACGCCGGGTTGAAGGTGGAAGAGATCGGGAAGGTAGGCGATTGCCAGCGCTTGCCCGGGTGCCGGCGAGGTGACCTGGTAGCGATAGCCGAGCGAGCGGAGGAGCTCGAAGCGCCGCCCGTCGCCGGTCGCGGACAGACCCAAGCGGAGGTTCACGGTGAACGCCCGCACGGCGCTGGGGCTGCCGGCATAGGCGAGCAGCAGCGGCCGCAAGGTGCGGTTGCCCCCTGGCGGAAAGAGGGCCGCGGACTCGATCGAGGCCACGTAGTGGACATGGAAGCTCCTCCCCTTGGGATCGTCGGTCTTGCCAATCGAAAGCTGTGGAAAGTGCATCGGCTGCCTCCCGGCGGCGTCGTTGCCGTCGAGCGCCGAGACGCACGGCCGTGAGGCGCGGGCCGCAAGGTCAGCGCGGAGCGCTGCCCGCAGGGTTGCCTTGCGGCCCGCGCAGGCCGTGCGACGCTGTGCGCGCTGACGGCAACGACGCCGCCGGGAGGCGGGACCGAGTCAGGAAGGACGGGGGGGTTCAGCCGTTGAAGCGAAGGGTTGACGGATGCTGGGGCGGGGAGAGGTGCGCGGCCGTGCGAAGGCACGGCCTTGCGAGCGGCCAGGGTCATGCCGGGCGAATGGCCCAGACGAGGCGACCTTGATCAGGAGTTCGCGCAAGCCACCAGAGCTTGCCGTCGTACTCGACTACCACCTCGTAGCCGTGTCTCGGCAGCCTTCGGTTGAGAGCCCTGACGAGGCGGCCGGCGTTGGCAGGCGAGATGCGATAGTGGTCGTTGTCAAGGTAGGTCAATTTCACGGCATTGCCTCGCGAACGACAGCGACATGAACCATGGTGCTGGTTCCGGCGGCCCGTACCTCGCGGGTAAAGGTCCGCACGCTTCGGCCAAGCGAGCGATAGTCCCCTGCGTACGCGGACAAGGCTTCGTCCTCCCAGACGTTGAAGACTCGAGTTGCAACGACCCGGTACTTCTTCTTGCCTACGATCACGGCTGAGCTCCCTTTCAGGTTGGAAGGCACGCTTCATGCGACGAGGAGACCTTGATGGTCATCGCCGTCTTGCCAATCGAAAGCTGTGGCAAGTGCATCGGCTGCCTCCCGGCGGCGTCGTTGCCGTCGAGCGCCGAGGCGCACGGCCGTGAGGCGCGGGCCGCAAGGTCAGCGCGCAGCGCTGCCCGCAGGGTTGCCTTGCGGCCGGCGCAGGCCGTGCGACGCTGTGCGCGCTGACGGCGACGCCGCCGCCGGGAGGCGGGACCGAGTCAGGAAGGACAGAAAGGTTCAGCCGGTCGAGGCGAAGCCTCGACGAACGATGGGGCATCGAGTAGGGGTGCGTGGTCGCGCCGAGGTCCGGCGGCGGCTAGAAACCGCCCCGTTCCTGGAGCGACACGAAGCGGGGCCATTCGCCAACGATGATGTGGTCGAGGAGCTTGACGCCGAGGATCTCGCAGGCGTCGGACATTCTCCGGGTAAAGACGATGTCCTCGGCGCTCGGGGTGGGATCGCCGCTCGGATGGTTGTGAAACAGGATGATCCCGGCGGCGTTGGCGAGCAGAGCGGCGGAGAGAATGCCTCGCGGTTCGACGGCGGCCCGGCTCAAGGTACCGATGTAGGCGAGCTGGTGCCCGATGGCGCGGTTGCGGATGTCGAGAAGGATCGCGCCCATCACCTCGCGGTCCCAGGACGAGAGCAGCTGATGGAGGAATCGTGCTGCGGCGCGGGGCTCGCTGCAGAGCTGCGGGACATCGTAGGGTGTGGACTCCTCGCGGACCAGGGCGACGCGGTAGCGGGCGATCGTCTTCGGCTCGAAGGACGGCGTCGCAGGGCTCAGGCAGAGCTTCATCTGGAGCTGCACGTTTCGGTTCTCGGGGCTGGGTGTCGTTTGGCGCATGCCCACCCGAGATGGAGCCGCGGAGCGGCGCGACAAGGCTGGCCGCAGGCCACCCGCAGGGCTTGGCCTTGCGCGCGGCGAGCAGCGGAATCGAATGGGCAGGCGCTGCAAAACGACACCGGACGCGGGACCGACGTGAGACTCAGAGCTCGGTGGAGCGGGGCTGTAGCTCGCGAACTTGCGAAACCGCAGGCATGCCGTAGGTCCTCGCGGCGCTGGCTAGAGGCTGTTCGTAGGCAGCGCCGGCGTTGGCCTGGACCTCGAGGTGTGCTCGGATGCGCCGGACCGCCCGGTCAGCGGACTCAATGGATCGTCGGGATATCGGGTGCAGCGAGAAAGGCGCGGGCGAGGGCTCCGGCCTCGTCTTCGGTGGCGAGGACGGGGATGCACTGGAGGCAAAGCGGAAGCATCCGGTCGGCGATCTCCATCCGGCAGACGGTCCTTGCCCCGCAGAGAGCGCACGTCTCGGCCCTGGAACTTGGAAAACCCATGTCACTGGCAAGCCTAACCCAAACCGTGAACTCGACGGCGCTGGGAGCGGAGGAGCCGCGCCCAGCGCCGGGGTCGAGGGACCGAAGCGATCAGGGTCGGCTCAGTCCCAGCCTTCGTAGGGCTTCCGCACGATGACCCGCCACGAGGCCGCGGCGTCGCGCCGCAGCATCACGACGGACATGGGAATCGAGGGCTTCAAGCGAGCGGTGGCCAAGAGGATGGCGGCTTGCTCGATTTGCGCCAACGGCAGGTACCAGGGCGCGCCGCCGGCGGCGGCGAAGTCGAGCTGCGCTTCCCAGGTTGTGTCGGCAAAGGGACGACTTTGTCCGGCCTGGATGAGGTTGACGCGGATGCTGTAGCCGTCGTAGACCCTGGCATCGCCCGACTCCGCATGTCTGACGGCAACCACGCAGTCGCCGACCTGGATTTGCGACGGCCGCCTCGGGCACTGCTGCTGCCGCTCCATCTCGACCGACTCTGGCTCGACGTCCTTGCTGATGTGAGACATGTTTCTCTCCTCTCAGGTGGCAGAGAAGGGCCGCCCCGCTGCGGGGGCGGCCCCTAGTGGTTGGCTACTCGGCGGTGCGATGGGCCTTGAGACGCTCGACCTTCAGGTCCTCGACGACGAAGGTGCGGGCGGTCTTCGTCACGCCGTCCTTCTCGTAGCGGCGGAACTTGAAGTAGCCCTTGACCCTGACGCGGTCGCCCGTGGCGACGAGCTTCGAGAGGCCCTTCCAGTCGTCGCAGCGGATCCAGCGCGTGACGGCCTCGCTGTCTTCGTCCTTCTTGGCGCTGACGGCGATCGAGAAGGTCCTGACCTGGCGGTCGAGGGTCGTGAACTCGCGCTCCACGACGTCGTCGATGATCGGGTCATAGACCTCCTTCCTGACCTGCTTGCCGGGGATGGTGTGGGTCTCCGGGTCCGCGCCGACGTTGCCGTAGAGGGTGATCGTGGTCTTGCTGGTCATCTTTCTCTCTCCTTTCGTGTCGGTTCCGTCCGACACGGCCCGGTGGAGCCCGAGGGGAACAAGCCCGGCCGTCAAGGCCGCGCGCAGCGCGCCGGAGGCTTGGCCTTGCGGCCGGGCGCACCTCGGGCAGGTTTGCCGGGACGTTGGACGGGACCCGCGAAAGGAGAGAGAAAGATGACCAGCAAGACCGCGATCGCATGCGGACGTCGGTCGGGAGCCGGGACCCGGTGGAAGAGGCGTGGGCCGCTCCTGGACGGGCGGCCAGGCGAGCACGACGCCCCGGAGGAGACGAGGGGCTCGCGCGGAGCCTGGGTGGGGGCATCCATGGAGCGAAGGGCGAGAGACGTGACAGCGGCCGTTGGCTGGCGCGGCGCTCGCTCGCCCAAGCCTCGGAGGCGGAGAAGGCTGATTCCCGGTCAGCAGGTCACGAAGGAGGTCTATGACCCCATCATCGATGACCGCCCGCGAGCGAGGTCGCGATCCCCGACCGCCAGGTCAGGACCTTCTCGATCGCCGTCAGCGCCAAGAAGGACGAAGACAGCGAGGCCGTCACGCGCTGGATCCGCTGCGACGACTGGAAGGGCCTCTCGAAGCTCGTCTCCACGGGCGACCGCGTCAGGGTCAAGGGCTACTTCAAGTTCCGCCGCTACGAGCAGGACGGCGTGACGAAGACCGCCCGCACCTTCGTCGTCGAGGACCTGAAGGTCGAGCGTCTCCAAGGTCCATCGCAGCGCCGAGTAGCCAACCACTAGGGGCCGCCCCCGCGGCGGGGCGGCCCCGTCTCTGGCACCTGAGAGGAGAGAAACATGTCTCACATCAGCAAGGACGTCGAGCCAGAGTCGGCCGAGATGGAGCGGCAGCAGCAGTGCCCGAGGCGGCCGACGCAAATCCAGATCGGCGACTGCGTGGTTGCCGTCAGACATGCGGAGTTGGCGATGCCAGGATCTTCGGCCGCGACAGCACCCACGTCAAGCTCATCCAGGCCGGCCAGAGTCGTCCCCTGCCGACACCACCTGGGAAGCACAGCTGGACTTCTCCACCGCCGGCGGCGGGGCCTGGTACCTGCCGTTGGCGGAGAGCAAGCAGGCCGCCCTCCTCTTGGCCAGTGCTTCCTCGAAGCCGTCGATTCCCATGGTCCTGCTTCGCCGCGACGCCGCCGCCTCGTGGCGGGTCATCGTGCGGAAGCCCTGCGACGGCTGGGGACTGAGAGGATGGCTCCAGGCTCCGGTGGCTCTTGTGGACCGAGAGGGTAAGGGGTTACACCCGCAATACGCAGTCTACGGGCTATTAAGCCCTGAATTGGCCAGGAGTGCCGCCCAGTTGATGCTGGCCTTGAGGATCTGATTCGCCCGCGTAGGGGTGACACTCAAGTAGGGCGCGCCATGAAAGGCCTGCGGACCTTCTCGGCCGTGTCCCGGATAGATTGGCGGCAACAAGAAGATCCCCATCGGCACGACCCAGTTCGGCAACACGGTGACCTCTCCAGTTGTGAGGTGCCCCATGTTGTCCCAGTTCACCTGAAACTCGAGCGCGACCCCGAAGCCCGTCGAGAAGCATCCAAACGGGGGGTCACAGAGGTACTGTTCGACGTCGATATTGGCGCGGTACTCATGAGGGTCGGTGCCACGGAAGAGGGTGATGTTATAGCCCTCGATACCGCAGCCCTGGGCGCCTGAGGATTCCGGCGGGCCCAGGAGGTAGCAGGCCGATGGCGCAAGGGTTCGCGCCAGGATCTCGAACACATGGAGATCGAAGGCGGTCAGTGTCCCCCCACACGATGCGTCGAGCGCATCGGCGCTAATGCCCGGACCGCTCCCAGACGAGGCAGGAAGAAACTGCGCCGCCAGGCCGCTGAACGCTGGGACTGCAGCGGCGGCGTTGTTGATCACCAGTGGCATGAGCGGCTTTACGGAATCTCCCGGCACGGCAGAGAGGTCGAAGTTTAGAATCATTGGACAGGTGATATCAAACGCGCAGAATTCCGGGTCGACGCCCATGCAACAGCCGCTCTCGCTGCTGTTCGTAGGCTCGGCGTGGTCCAGCACGAGATTCGTACCGGGATCTCTGCGCACGAGTGTGCCCTGAGGCGAGGGTGCGGAATGGGGGTCGAGCAGTCCGCCGCGGGTGAAGAAGAGATCGAACGCCATATCCCGTTCACGAAAGTGCTCGGTGCCAGCCAGAAAGTCGCCCAGGGGATCGACTCCCGCGTCAGGGAGGCGGACGAGACCGGAATAAGAACCTGCGGCACCTTGAGACCAGAGGGCTAGCTTCCCGAAGCTACCCACGATCTCACCGCTGCCGACCGCGGTCATTCGGCGCTGCAGGCGTTCGAGTTGCTGCTCCGTGCAGGTTACCTCCTTCTCGGAGAGGGGAAACGTGAGAGCGAGAGGCGCCGCGCGAGAGACACTCGAGACAAAGAACAGAAGGAGGGTTGCGTTACGGATCGCGGGCATTTTCGCGGGCTCCTCGGCTGGACGTGATCGCTCTACGGCGAGATGAACAGGGCGATATCGTAGGGGTACGGAGGTGACGGGTTAAGCGCCTTTGAGCCGCTGCCTCCAGGCTTGCAGCTCGTGGTTCCCGTCCAGTTGATAGTTTGTTGGACTGGTTGGTTGTTGACCATAATCGGCTTGGGTAGGCCTGCCGTCGTGATGGGGTCTGCGGGGTTGATCCAGTAAGCCGTGTACGTGCCGCTCACTGACCCCAGGCATACCGAAAGAGTCTCCCCTGGGTGCGGGGGCAGAGGGGGCGCTCCGGGTGTGCTGACGGGCATGCGGTAGCCGTCTTGCACCAATCCGCGATCTTGGCTCTGGTGGATGTACAAGAGCCAACGCTTTGTTGCGGCAGATGCGATGGGCTCGACCGCAGCCCAAAACTTCGCGGCGGTGTTTGTTGGAAGCGGCTCGGTAGGATATGCCGCGATGGAGACCCAGTCGGGTGACCCATTGGGTTGGACGCCGCTTGTTGAGGTCACCATGTTTCGGCCGATATTGAGCGGCCCCGAAAGGAACTTCCGTAGCGCGCCCATCTGGCGCCGCGTCTCGCAATAGTCCGAACCGGCGGGCACGGTCGTCGCTGGCGGGCACGGCGGGGGAGCGCATCCATAGCCAAACTGGTTATAGACCCCGCCTTGGTTGATCATGAACTCCCAGGCTTCCGCCCTGCCTTCGGGGACGCCTTCAAAGAAGCTGGCGGCACCTTTGGAGATGGGGCAGCCGCCAGCAACGATCTTCGTTTCGTTGAACCCGAATATCTTCGCCTGCGAGTAGTAGGCGCGGGAGAGACGGATCGCGCCAAGCCCATCCGGAATGGACTTCCCGGTAACCGGGTCAATGGCGTTCGAATGAGGGCTAAGTCTTGTGTAGTGGCTATTGATGATGCTGGCGTCGGAGGTATACGGGCCCGCGCCGCTTGCCCCAGGGGGGCAGCTCACCCCAGGGCGACTGGTCGAGCGAAATTGGTCGGCATCACAGAATGTAGACGCTTCGACCGCGATGAGCTGGGTCACGCCCTTCGCCGCCATTTCGGCCTTGAGCTCTTGCGCGATGGCGTCCTGCCAGGCCGCGACTGTGGCACCATGGGTCGTGGATTGCGTGGTCCAGCCCGGGCACGAAGGCGTTGTGGACTTGCGGATCCACTCTGGCTCATTCGCCACCTCGTAATAGACGTTTGGAAACGAGGACAGAGCGTCGACGGTCCAGGTGACAACGTTCTTGACGTAAGGGCTCATGTTGGCGTAGTGAGGGTCGCTACTATTGACAAACTGTGAGGTGTCCGTGAAGCCGGCGGGTGCGCTATTTCCGGGCGGCGGCGGATTCTTCAGGGAGGCGTGAGCCGGTGACCACGGGCTCAGGTACAGCTGACCCTGCTGAGGGGCAAAAAGTGTGACTTCCACATGCATGGGCGGGTTCAGGGACGATGCGTACTGGATGACCTGTTGGAGGTGTTGAAAGTAGGTGCTGTTCTGCACATCTAGCTGCCAGCGACCCAGACCGTCGTTACCGCGATTACTGCTGTCGTAGTTAAAGGGTTGGTCGTTCGGATCAGCGTTCATGCTGTCGTAGGCGCATCCAGACGCCGGTAAGCCTCCAACGCTGACCCAGAGCCGGATCACGTTCAACCCGTAGTTCGCCGCATCCGAAATCACCTGTTGATAGTTGCTGAGGTTGCATTGCCCGGCACCGGTCTTCGCGAGATGACAGCCATTGTCCGCCGACACACCGATCAGCGGAACCGGTTGGCCGTTGGACACGAAATAGTGTGCGCCGGCGCCGCCTTGTCCGGCCACCAAGGGACCCACAGGTGAAGACCCGGAAGCCGCCGAGCCCTGACCGAGGGTGTCGGTGTAGGCGACCGCAGGATTGTCGGTGGGTCCAGGATCGTCATCAAAGGATGGACCGGGCCAACCGACCATGGGAGAGTCTGCGAGAAAGTAGCCCGTTACGTCGAACAAGACGTCGGTAAACCCGCTCGACCCAGAGTTTGGCAGGAAGGCGACACTTCCTTGGCCATCGTTGGAGAGCGTCATGACCGAGAATCCGGCGATCGCAGAGCTGCTCGGGTTCGCAGACACCACGTTGGTGCTCGTCGGAAAGGACAGGTCGCCGGGATACTCGCCAAGGTCAACGGAGATGCCACCTTGCGGCAGGAGAGTGGAGTTGCAAGCGACCGCCGTAGCCTCCACCGGGACGCCGCAACTTCCTCCAATGGCGAAGGTGCTGGCGATGTTGGTCGATAAAGGGCTGCTCGTGCCACGGGTATCAAAGACGCGACAGGGCGTCACCGTGTAGAAGCTGTCGGCAAGGAGCGGCGTGGCCGCGCATGCCAGCAAGACGGTCAAGGACACCAGACGGCGACTGGTCGCTCTTCGGCTCATGATACTCCTGACTGTTGGGCCTCCGGTGGCGCTTTCACGGACTTCACCGCAGCCCTCCTTCGATCACAGTACTAGCTCAACTATCATCCGTGTCGGCAGACCCCCCAGACGGGACGCGGGCGTGGTGAGGTTGGTCCCCATAGACCAGAAATGGCTCTGGGAGCTACCGGGAAGTCATTGGAGGAACTACACGAGGAAGGGAATGATGGCGGGGCGCTGGCTTGCGGCTCACGATCCCGCTTCCCCGCAGGCCAAGCGTCGGAGCGCGTCGACGAGCAGTGGGTCGGCGAGCGACTGTACGCTGCGGATGAGATCCGGCCGGCATTGGTCGGGCGGCAGCCGGGCGAAGGTGCTGCGCGTCGACCAGAGGTTCGCCTCGAGGCGCGGCGAGCCCCTGGCGGGAGGAGTGGCGGCCCGCGGACGACGGCCAAGCAGCGGGTCAACTGGATCACGGCAGCATCGGCAGCTGGTCGAAGAAGGGTTCCAGGTCGGCAAGTACTTCCGAGCGGCGCGTCCAGTCGGCTCGAACGGCAGATCCGGCCGGTAGCGCGAGCGCCCCTTCCCATCCGCAGAGCGTCGATTCATCGACGCCAAGCTCCCGGGCCGCAGCAGCACGGCGCTACGGAATCGCGAACTCGGCCGCCGGCACGTGCCAGTACCGGCGGTAGTACCGACGTAGGTTGTCAAAGAGCGGGGCAAGCGCCGCGGCACCGAGGGCGCGGCGTTCTTCAAGCGTCTTCTGGAAGGTGAGCCAGGCGGCCAGGGCATTCCGGTGGAGGTTCCAGCCCGCCATGATCGGCGTCGTCTCGGTGAGGAAGCCGAGCGCCGTCGCCATCTCGCCGGCGGCGACGTTGGCCTCCGCCAGGTCGATCGAAACCATGAGGAAGTCGCGGTGGAGGTTCCGGATGCAGAACTCCTCCCGCACTTGGCGCAGGATCGCCGCCGCCTCGCCGAACTGCCCGAGGGCCTGAGCTACCCGTCCTTGGAGCCAGTGGAGCCGGAGCTGTACCCAGTCATCCGGGAACTCTTCGTAGAGGGGCCGGGCGCGGTCGAGCACGCCGAGCGCATCCCGCGGCCGGCCGGCGGCAGAGAGGAACCAGGCGAGGTAGTGCTGCGCGCAGAGTCCGAGCCGGGGCTCGCGCACGGGGTTTACGAGTTCCAGGGCGCGCCCGATGTGGACGAGGCCCTGCTCCGGGTCGAGGTCGCCCACGGTCTTTGCCATCTGGATCAGGGTCCGGCCTTGGAGGTGAGCTTCACCCAGGGCCAGGTAGAGCGCGAGGGCTTTCTCGAGGATCGCCTCCGCGGTCTCGAACTCGCCGATGGTCGCCGCGTAGGCGGCATCAGAGCGGTAGATCTCGGCCTTGTCCAGGGGATCGCCGGTGCCCTCCTCGTTCCACTTCCAAGCCTCGGCGATGGCTTCGCGGGCGCCGCCGAGGTCCGCGGCGAGCCGGCGGCAGTCGGCGAGGATCGAGAACGCCTTGGCGCGCATGTCGTTGGCCGCCGTCTCGCCGCCCGCTTCCTTGGGATCCAAGAGTTCCACGACGTCGAGCGCGAGCTGCGCGATGTCCGCCGCTTCCTGGGGATCGCGGGAGCGGTACGCGCGGGCGGCGTCGAGCAGCACCCGGAAGAGCCCCCAATGGTGCCAGTCCTTCTGCATCACGACGGCCGGCAGCCGCTCGTTCGGGAGCAGCGGGTCCAGGTCCGACCAGTGCCCCCACCCGCGCAGGCGCTCGAAGGCCAGCCGGCCGGCCGCGCGATCGGCGAAGGCGGCGACAGCTTCAAAGGAGGCGAGGAAGCGGTCGCCCTCGGCCAGGCCTGCGACGACTTCCTTCCCAAACCAGTAGCCGCCCTCGGCGACGATACGGCCGACGAGCCCGAGGCACTCGGGGCATTGGGCGATGAGGTGGCGGATGACCGCCCGCCGCTCGGAGCGCGAGACCTGCTGATCGAGGAAGCGCCGGAAGAGTTCCGCCGAGAGATGCCAGGGCTCCGCCATGTCCCTACTCGGCGCGGAGAGCCTGGGTGAGATCGATCCGCAGCGCGCGCCTTGCCGGGAAGTAACCCGCCAGCACCGCGACGGCGAGAAAGCAGGTAGCGAGCCCGGCTGGCACGAGCGGGCCAAGCGCCGAGAACCCGGGCAGGACGCTCCTCAGAAGTCCGCCCAGACCGACCCCGGCCGCGGTGGCCAGCACGCCGCCGGCCGCCGGCAGGTGGGCGAGCGCCTCGAGCGTCCGCGCCTGGCGGCGCCGCTGGAGCTCGACCCGCGGGGCGCTCAAGGCGAGGTCCAGAGGCGAGGACGCCGGCACCGCCGCCGCGGTCAAGTTCGGCCTTCCTGTGCCGTGAACTCGATCCGCACGCACCGCAACACCTCGTAGCGCCACGAGATGAAATCTCGGAGGTCGGACTCGAGATCCTTGCCCGGGCGCCGGCCGATCTCTTCCTCAGCCCCCACCTCGGCGCAGATGCCGGCCCGGAAACACAGCTCGAGGTCGTCCCATTCGAGATGCACAAGCGGCCTCCCGTGAGTCGGCTCGAACGGCAGATCCGGCCGGTAGCGCGAGCGAGCCAGGTAGCGGCTGGCCCTGGGCACCACTTCGGCCGCACGGCGTCGACCCGGGTCGTGCAGCACGTAGGCGAGCAACCCGATCACCGCCCGCGCGCGTGGATGAAGCTGGGTCGACTCGAACAACACGTCGAGCGCCACTTGCACCCCCCTCATCTTGAACACCCGCTGCCATCGACGCTCAAGGCTAAGCGCCAGCAGTTCGAGGAGCGCGCGAGCCGCTGCGTGATCCTCTCCCCGTGTCAAGAGCTCGGCCACGACTCGGCGCAAGCGGCGCAGGGCCCTGCCATGGCGGCCACAACGCCGCGCGGCCTGGGCGCCGAGCCAGTGCAACCGCAAGCGGATGCCCGGTTCGAGCACCTGGGCGGTGAGCCGGTCGGCCGCGGCGAGGAGCCCTCCGACGCTTTCAGAACCGCCGAGCTCGCAGCCCGCGCCGCGCTCGCCACGTTCAATGCCCTCGCATCCTTCGCCGCTCTCCGTCCTGGCGACGGCGAGGCCTAGCCGGGCAATGATCTCCGAGCGCGGCGCTCCCGCGACGAGTGGCAGCGCCGTCTCGAGCAACTGCTCGGCCTCCTCCGGATCGCCCGTTTCGATCAGCGCCCAGGCCTGCTCGAGCTGGGCCTGGCCGGTCTCGAGGGTGGTGCCGTAAGCCTCGAGCAGCTGCACGGCTCGGTCGGCGACGGCCACCGCCTCCTCCCATTGCCCCTGCTCGCGCCGCAGCCTTGCGAGCGCGAGGCAGTAGAGTGCCCGACCGTAGGGAAGGTCGGGAGCCAGCTGGGATGCGGCCCGCCGGAGCTCTCGCGCCGCGGCGCTCCGATCCGACAAGTCGAGCAGCCGGTGGGCTCGGGCGCAGCGCACCTCGACCAGGAGCTGCCGGTTCAGCGAGCCTGCCGGATCGCGCGCCACGAGCGAGGTGGCGAGCTCCCCGGCGACGTCGACGAGGCGCAGCGCCGGCATCGGCTCCTCCTCGGCGGCCACGCCGAGGAGCTGCCAGGCGACCTCGAGCGAGACGTAGCGCGGCTCGGTCGCCGCCGTGCCCCAGAGGCCGGGGCATGCGAGAAGCTCGCGAACCCGCTCCGCGGCCTCGCGGCGTTCGCGGTGGATCGCCGCCAGCCGGGAGGCAACGTCCGTCTCGACCTCGAGGTCCTGCAGCAGCCGCAGGATGGCGGCGTTCGCAGCGGCCTTCGGCGTCCACGCTCGCTGGTGGCGCCCGTTGGCCGATAATCGGCGGCGACAGCAGGAGCAGGCGGCGACATGAACCAGGAGCGACCGCTCCCGCGTGCCGAGGCTCGCCAGGGTCGCAGCGTCCAGGTGGCGCTCCACCTCATCTCGACGCTCGTTCAACGAACGGCTCCCCCGGGGCAGTCTGCATCGACATCGGCCCCTCCGCCGGTCCGTAGCGACCGGAATTCGCGGCCGCCATCACGCCGGCACAGCCTAGAAGGACCCACCTTCAACACCGCCGACCTCCTCGCCCACTACAGCCCCACCAGCAGACGCAAAGAGACAAGGGGAGGATGGCGCCGGCGCCGCCGGCGCCGCCGGCGGCCCGGCTCCCCCGTGGAACCTTCGGAAGGGGCCCCCGGATCGAGGCCCGCTGGTAGTCATCAGGTCTCGTCTTATATCGGCATCTCCCACGCCGCTCCTTGCCGGCGCGCCACCGTCGCGACTGGCTGTTTCCAGCGTCCGGGCCGCGCGCGCTTGCTACGTTGCGTAATCGTAAGGAGGGATCGGCGCGGCGGAACAGGGACCGGCGACGGCTTGCCTACTTGCCGAACGCGCGAATTTCTTCGGGTCGAGGGCTCCCCGAGCGCTGCGGTCAGCTGATGCAAAGGCTCATCGACCCAGGCCGAAGGAAGGGCCGCCGTCGACCTCTCGGCACGGTCTTGAAGCCCACCGCGGCGGCGTAGCGGTCGTGTAACTTGCCAAAAGCGGGTATTTTTACGGGTGGCTGTCCGCACTACCTTGATGTGAGGTCCTCCGGCGGCGCCAATCCAGGTTCCGGCGGCGGGCCCATCGAAAGGAGCTGCCCATGCACGCTTGGCCGTCTCGCCTGGGGCTCGCCGCCGTCGCTCTCGCCCTCGCGCTCGCCCTCCCCACCGCCGCTGCCGCCTCGCCCGCCCTTGGCGGCACCTGGTCGTCGCCGGCCGCGGCAGCTCTCGACTGGGTCTCGCACGGCTGGACCTGGTTGCAGGCACTGTGGCTGGACGTGGGCTGCGGCTCCGATCCAAGTGGCCAGAAGTGCGGCTCGAGCGCGCTCCGACCCAGGATCGGCTGCGGCTCCGATCCAAATGGCCAGAAGTGCGGCACGAGCGCGGTCCGACCGCAGGTTGGCTGCGGCTCCGATCCGGACGGTCAGCATTGCTCCGGGAACGCGCCGGCTCCGACCACGGCGAGGGTCGGCAGCTTCCGCGCGTCAGGCGCGACCGGAGCTCGGAGCCGCGGCGCCTACCGCTAAGGGTTCGGGTCGCGAAGCGCTCGACCCGAGCCGCGCTGGCAGTGGCCGCAGGGAGTCCCGCGCAGCAAGCGCTGCCTTGCTGAGCGGCGTCGGCGGTCCTGCGCTCAGGCCGGATCGCCGGCGACAGCTTCCGCGCCGGCGCGTGTCCGCTCGACCGTGGCGAGCACGCCGCGCACGAGCTCCGCCGTGACGGTCTCGCTCTCGGCGGCTGCGCGGAACAGGCTCAGCGCCGCCAGCGCCTCGCGGCCAACCTGCTGCGGGGTGAGGAGCCAGAGCATCTCCGCCGCCAGGGCGCGGACCTCGCCGGTGCGTCCCGCCTCGAGGTGGAGGATCGCGAGGTCGAGGGACACCAGCGCGGTGTCGTAGCCGAGGAGGCGCCGAGTGAACTCCTGCCGCACCTCCTCGAAGGCGCCGCGTGCCTCCTCGCGCCGCCCCAGGCCCGCCCAGACGCGCGCCGTAAGCCAGCGCGCCCGCTGTTGGTCGAGGTCGTTGCCGAGCTGCCGCGCGTGCCGGTCGAGCTCCGGGAGCCCGGTCTCTGCGTCGGCGTAGCGGCCGAGGTGGCAGAGGAGGACGAGGCGGTTGATCCGTACCGTCCAGGAGTGGTGCGGCTCGCCGCTCTCCACGAGCGGTGCCGCCGCTTCGAGGGTGGTGACTGCCGCCGCGATGTCTCCCGCCTGTTCCAACGTGTAGGCCTTCTTCAGCAAGATCCGCCCTTGTGCCGCCGCCGGCGCGACGGCGAGAGCGCGGTCGAGAAGGTCGAGCGCGGTGTCAAAGCGGCGCTGGTCTCTCCGCAGCGAGGCTTCGAGGTCGAGCAGGCGCCACTCGGCGAGACGGCTGCCCGGGGCCAGCGCGCCCGCGTGCCAGAGCCGCCAGGCGGTCGCGAAGCTTGCTGCGGCCGCCGGCAGGTCGTTCCCGACCCTCTGGGCGTTGCTGATGAAGGCCCAGGCTGAGCCCTCGAGGGCCGGGCCGCATCCGGCGAGGCGCGGCGACAGCTCGGCCACGCGCAGCGCCATGCGGGCCAGCTCGAGCGACCGCGAGGCGTCGTCCGAGGCGGACCGAACGCTCTCGGCGCAGAGCCGGTCACACAGCGCCTCGTAGTCGAGGTAATGGTCGGCCGGCGCCGGCCGCGGCCTCGAGAACGGCGGCGCTGCCAGCGTCCAGGGGTCCGGGAAATCCGCGCTTGCGGCGAGGGGATCGGGCGGCGCTAAGGCGGCGGGCTCGCCTTCGCCGCCGGCGAGGAACTCGGCGACGCCGGCGATCCCCGCCGCGCTCTGACCCGCCGCGAGGGCCTCCGCCAACGGTGACTCGAGAAGCCCAGCCAGGCCCTCCGAAGGGCCGGCCGCCAGCGCGCGCGTCAGGGCGATGGCGGGGAGCAGCACGCCGTCGACCGCCCACGCCGGCACCCCGGCCGCGCGAACGAGCTTTTCGAGCGACGGACCGTCCGGCGCTCGCGGCCCGCGCTCGTAGCGCCAGACGGTCGCGGGATGAAGCCCCGCCGCGTCCGCCATCTCCTCCTGGTTCCGGCGCCCCAGCAGGCGGAGCAGGCCGACCAGCACGCGAAGGTCTTCCGCTGAGGTCTCCACGTCCACGTTCTCCTCAAGCGCGACGTCGGCCGCGCTCGGCACCCCATCCGATCGCAGGGCATGGTCTCCAGGGACGGGAACGACCGTGGCCGCAAGGCGGCCAGCAACGCTTCGCCGCGCGTGCCTGCCTTGGAGAGGGCGAGCCCGTGCGCCGCGACTGTCGCCGCGACGGACGCCCGGCGGCTGCGGCGCAGGCCGTCATGCCGAATCCTCGACGCGCGGCCGGCTCTCGTCTCCCGGCTTCGTCAGCTGCTCGATCAGATGCCGGGCCATCGCCACGGTCGCCTTGTGCGCCCGAGCCGCCTGGCAGAACAGGCGCAAGCTTGCCAAGGTCTCCCTCTCCACCCGCAGCGAGCGGAACGTGCCGACCATCTCCTGGGCAAGCTCGGCGACTTCGGCGACGTTCCCGTCTTCGAGATCGAGGACGGCCAGCTCGAGGCCGACGAGGGCGGCGTTGTAGAAATCGCCGACCTCGGCAAAGTCGCGCCTCGCCTGCTCGAACCACGCGCGGCCGTCGCTGCGCCGCCCCTGGTCCGCCGCGATGCGGCCCGCCAACCAGACGATGCGGATCAGGTCCCGGCGTCGCCCCAGCTCCGAGGCTAGGGTGCGCAGCGCGGGCAGGCAGGCCTCCGCCGCCTCGAGCCGTCCGAGGTGCGCGAGCATCACGACCCGGTTCATGGCGAGGCTCCAACGCAGGTTCGGGTCGCCGCCGGCCTCGATCAGCGGCCCCGCCTCCTCGAGCGCCGCCAGCGCCGCCGCGAGGTCGCCCGCCTGCTCGTGCGTGTACTCCTTCTTGAGCAGGATGCGTCCCCGGGCACTAGCCGGGGCCGCCGCGAGGGCGCGGTCGAGAAGCTCGAGGGCGCCCGCGAAATCGCGGCGATCGCGGCGAAGCGACGCCTCGAGGTCGAGGAGACGCCACTCCCCGAGCGGGCACACGAGCTCAGGCCCCGCTGCCTGCCACAGCCGCCAGGCGGTCGCGAAGCTCGCCTCGGCGGCAAGGAGGTCGATCCCGACGCGCTGGGCGTTCCCGACGAAGGGCCAAGCCCAGCCTTGGATTGCTGAGCGCCAGGCCGCTTCGCCGGGCCCAAGCTCGGCCGCCCGCACCGCCATCGTCGCCAGGTGCAGCGCCCGCGCCGCGTCGTCGGCGGCTGCCAGCACGCTCTCGTCGCACAGCCGCTCGACGAGCGCCCAGTGCCAGAGCTCGGGCGAGCGCTCGAGGAGCTCGCGCTGGTCGGCCGCCCGCAGCTCCCGCAAGGTCTCCCACTGACCCGCGGCCTCCCGACGCGCCCGCGCGATACGGCGCAGCCGGCCCAGCTCCAGAAGTTGGGCGTGCATGCGGCTGGTCTCGGTTAGGCCGACGCGGGCGGCGATGCGGCGGGCGCGGCGGAGGTCGCCGGGCGTCGGGTCGATGGGCGAGGGGGGCCGCGCCTGGCCGCCAGCGGCGAGGCCGCCCAGGAAGACCAGCGCGAGGGTCGCGTCCTCTGGTCCGTAACCCATCGGCGCGATGAGCCGCTCGAGCTGGTCCCGCGACAGAGTCCGCCGGACGCCCGTCTCGAGGTCGCAGATCGTCTGGCTCGAGAGCCCGACCGCGGCGGCGAGATCGCCCTGGGTCCAGCCGCGGGCGGTCCGCAGGTGGGTCAGGACCAGGCTCAGCGGCGGCGGGATGGGCCGGGGCATGTTGCCTCCATTCTCGCATGTCCTAAACACAAGGGTGAGCACCGCCCTCGCCGCGTGACACGGAACCGTCACCGCGTCCAGCTAACTTGCCGCTCATCTGTAGAAATTCTGGCTTTCGGCAAGTTACTTGATTCTCACCCATAGGCAAGTTCTTGGGAAGAGGAACAGCGTAGCCTTGGCGACAGGGGCCGATCGCAGACGGACGCCGGGAGCCCCCGGCGCAGTCCAGCCGGACCGGGCGACGGTGGTCGCCGCCCGGCAAGGGCGTTCCGGCTGCGGCCGGCCCCACTCAACGTTCGAGGAGGGAACTCTGGATCCAGGGGAAGCGCCACCGAATGCCCTCCCGTGACGAGCCAGGGAAGCCGAGGCGCCCGGAGAGGCGCCTCCGCCCACCGGTTCTCATCAGGCTCAGCGTCTGGCTGCCCAGCGGCGACATGGCCGCGCTTCGTGCCCTCGCGGCGAAGAGACAGCGGTCGGAGCAGTCGCTCGTCCGCGAGGCGGTCAAGCTCCTGCTCAGCCGCGACGGCCGGAGCGGCTGAGAAACGTCCGAACGGCCCATCCAGGGCATCCACAGGAAGACGGAGCGGCCCGAAGGCCGCGCTCCATCTTGAGGAGTCTCTTCATGACCGGCAGGGATCGGGACAACCGGATCGTACTCCGTAGGCTCTCCGCGCTGCTCAGAGCCGTCGCGCGGGACGAGAACCGGCAGGCCCTTTTCGCTGGCAACACAGGGTGCCGCATCCTTGTCCTCGTGCGCCTGCGCTGCGCCGAGGCGCGGGTCGACCTCGCCGCGGGTGAACGCGGTCAGGCCGAGCAGGCGCTCCGCGCCACCGCGGCGGGCTTCATCGAACGGGACCTCGGCGTCGATGCGGCGCTGAGCTTTCTCGATCTGGCCGCGCTCTATCTGCGCGAGGGCGCCGAGCAGTCCATCTTCCACCAGCTGTCCGCCGACCTCCTGCCGGTCTTCTTCTACTCCGAGGTCGGGCGCGAGGCCATGGCCTTCCTCCTCTGGTTCCAGCAGGCCTGCGAGACCGGCAAGCTCACGGCTGGCATCGTCGCCTCGGTCGGCCAGGCCGTGGAAGGGGAGCGCCAGCCCTCGCTCGCCTGGTGGTCGGCGCCGAAGATCCCGTCCAAGGAGGGGACCGGCGATGCCGTCGCCGCGGCACTCGGCTAGATCGCCGGTGTCAGCTCCGGCAAGACGGGACGGAGCGAACGACGGCGCGGCGCCGCCTGACCGCGCGACCGAGGGGCCGGCGCCAGCTCGTGACACCGGGCTCGGCGACGCCGGCGCGATCCTTGCTACCGCCCGCGAGGACGGCGAGTTGCTGCGGCAGCTGATGGCGATGCCCGCCCTGGAGCGGATCGAGGCCGCCCTCGACGACCTGCGCTTCCACCGTCCGACCCTGGCTCGAATGCTGGCGCTTCAGGCCGAGAGCGCCCTCGGCGATCCGGCCTGCGATCCTCGGCCGGTTGCCGAGCTTGGCGCGGCCATCGCCGGGACGCTGGCGCGCGACCCGGGCGGCGAGGCGCAGCGCACGGCGGCATGGGCTTACTGGCTCCTCGGCAAGGCGATGCTGCGGGCGTTCCAGTGGCGCCTCGCCAACGACGCGTTCCAGAGCATCTCTGCCTTCATCCCTCGCCCCAGTCTTGCGTCGGAAGCGGAGGCATTCGCCTGCCTGGGCTTCGCACAGCTGCACGAGGACCTCGGCCATGAGCAGCAGGCGGGAGCGCTGTTGCTGCGCGCCGCCTATCTCCATGCAAAGCGGGGCGACGACCGACGCGAAGCCGCCTGCCAGGCGCAGCTGGGCCTGCAGCTGCACCGCAGCGGCGACCTGGAGAGCGCCCTCCGGCCGCTGCGGGCCGCGCTCCGCCGGTTCGACCCAGCGTTTGCGCCCTCGCTCACCGCCCGCCTGCGGCTCACGCTCGCCGGGATCGAGACCGTGCTCGGCCGCGCCGACGCCGCCCGGGAGGAGCTGTTGCAGGCGCGAGCGCTCTACCCCTTGGCGCCGTCTCCCGCCGAGGAGATCGAGCGGAGCTGGAGCGAGGCGAGGATCGCGGTGGCGGCAGGCGAGAACGACCAGGCCGAGGCGCTGCTCGAGCGAGTGCGCCGCGAGCTGCTCGATCGCGGCAGCCTCGCCGAAGCGGCGCAGTGCAGTTGCGAGCAGCTCCTGATCTTGGTCGAGAGCCGGCGCTTCGACGCCGCCGGCCAGCTCGCCGTGGACCTGGCGCGGGCGTTCCCGCCGGCGGGCGAGCCCTGGGCGCCGGAGCTGGCGGCCTTGGCGCGTCTGGCGGTCGAGGAGCCCGGGGCATGCTACCCGGCAAGCTACGCACTCAGGCGGCGCCTGCGTGGCCCAGAGATCGCCCATTCAGGCCGGCCGGCGCTGCTCGTGCCGACGCGCGTGCTCGCCGACCGTTTGTTCTGCGGCTACGGCGAGCTCGAGGATCCGATCGGTGCTGCCGGCGACCTGTAGTGGCCGTGCCTCGGTGCGCGCGGACGATCGCGCAAGCCAGGAAATCGGCGATGTGCTGCCCGCACTCTCTGCGCGGCTCCGCCGGAGGTTTGGTGGCGTGCTCTATCGCTACGGCATTCCGGCGGATGACGGTGAGGACCTGGTGCAAACGACGCTGCTGCTCGCAGTCGCCAAATGGCACGACATCCGCGACCCGGAGAGGTGGCTCATCGGCACGCTCCAGAAGCGCTGCATCATCTATTGGCGCGCACACAGGTCGCAGACGGAGCACACCCGACCCCTCGAGGAGTGGGACCGTGAGCTCGGCGTCGAGGCGGATCAGACTCGCCGCGAGCGCTTCGCCGACCTCGGCAAGGTCTGGCATCTCCTGGCGCCGGCCCACCGCAAGCTGCTGCTCCTGCGCTTCCAGGAAGGGCTGAGCACACGGGAAGCGGCGCAGGCGGTGGGGCTTGCCTACTCCGGCGTGCGGAAGACCACGAATCGTGCCTGCGAACGGCTGCGCGAAGCGCTCGCCACGGCGCCGCCGAGGGAAACGCCCCCCGGGCAAGGGGCACCGCGGCAGCCGGCTGCGGCGCCGGCTCTGGCGAACAGGCTGCGGGCCGAAGGCGGCGCCGCTGCGGCCTGGATGGCGGCCGTCGATGGCTTCACGGCGGCGAAGGCGCCATACCTCCGTACTCAGGTCTCGCGCGATCTCGCGGCGGCGGGGGTCGCGCTCGGCGTGCCCTCGTTGACTGAGCTGCGAATCGAGCAGCTCGCTGCCTTTCGGCTGACGCTTGCCGGCAAGGCGCCGGGCCTTCGTTCGCAGATCCTGTGCAGGCTGCGTTCGTTTGTGCTCTGGGCAGGCGAGTGCGGCGACCATGCGCTGGCACCCGACGCCGTTCGCGAAGCGCTCCTCGTCGGCAAGACGATCAAGCGAGAGGCGGCCGGCACGGCGGCGACGGACGATTGGAGAGCTGCGGTCGAAGGTTTCCTGACCGTTGCTACCGTGACCGCCCGTACGCAGCGGCAGTACCGTTGCCATCTCTTCCATGCGGGCGCCGTATTTGGCTGGCGGCCACTTGCCGAGCTGACGGGGAGCGATCTTCTGGCTTTCCGAGCGGCTCTGCTTGCCGACGGCCGGTCCGCGGCGACGCACGCCTACCACCTGGTCGTGCTGCGCTGCTTTCTGATGAGGGCATGGGAACAGGGCTGGCTCACCATCGATCAAGACGTGATCCGGGAGGTGCTGCGAGGCTGGGACTCGCGGCGCGAGGGGCCGCCGACCCCTCCTGTCGGTAGCGTCAAGCTCAGTGGTGCTGCCGCACATCCCAAGCGGGCGGTCCGTCCGGCCCGGGTTGGCGCCTTGTGGAAGACCGAAGTAGAGGCTTACCTCGCGAGCTTCGCCAGCTCGGACCAGGAGACCTATCGCTGCCATCTCCTCGAGGTCGCCATGGCGGTCGACGGGGTTGCCCTCTCGCAGCTCACGGCAGCTCACCTCGCCGCCTTCCGCGAGAGGTTGCGTGCCGACGGCCGCAGTGAGCGGGTGCACCTGCAGACGCTCTCGGTGCTGCGGTCCTTCTTGGTCTGGGCCGGCGCGCGGAGCATCCACCAGCTCGGCGCCTTTGAGGTGATCGCAGCGCTACCCCTGCCGCCGATCGCGGACGAGGACTTCACGCGGGCCTTCGTGGCGCGCTTCAGCGAGAGTCTGGCGGCCGGCCGGGGAACACACGGCGGCTGGGCGTGAGAAGCCCTCGGCGGCGTGCGCCGGTGCGCTTGTCATGGGACGCGGCTGTCGATGCCTTCATCTTGGTGTCCATGTACACCGTGCTGACGCGCACCACCTACAAGCGGCTCCTCCGACAGGCCGGCGAGCTGCTGGGCGATGTCCCGATGGGCGAGCTGACCGTCGAGCGCCTGAGTGGCCTGCGCGCGGCTGTGCTCGCGAGCCAGCGTGGTGCGCGTCAACAGATGCTGACGGTGGCCCGAGTCTTCCTGCGCTGGGCTGCCGAGCATGGCTTGCACCCGCTGCCGCCGGAGACGATCTACGAAGAGCTACGGGCTCCCGGAGTCTCGCGCGGCATCGCGAGGCTCATCGCCGCTCGCATCCAGCAACCGCCGCCGGGGGCGATGCCGGCCACCCTCGCGGCCTTCGGCTACCCTCCCGGTGTTGCCGGGTTGGCCCAGGTCGTCGAGGAGATCCACGCGCTCCGGGAGGCTTTGCACGATGCCGATCCAGACCGATGGGCCGGCCTGGTCCGGGACACGGATCATCCTGTTCATCAGTGGCCCGGCGGAGTCAGCCTGCCAGATCTCCTCGGCATCCTGCGCCAAGCTGCCGGCAGCAAGCGCCGCGGCACGGATGCCTTTCTCAGCGGCCTCGGCTATCCCGAGGGCCACGCCGGCGAGCGCCTGCTGCTTAGCGCCTTGCGCCGCCTTCGAGCCGCCTTCGCCGAGCAGCAGAGCAGCACGCTCGGGCGCACCGTCTGGCGTGCGCGCTGGTTCGAGGTCATCATCCCGATCGCCGATGATCCTCGTGGTGCGGCGTCATGACGCGGACCGCGGTCACCCTCTCGGCTGAAGAGCTGGCCGGGATCGCCGCCTAGAGAGGGAGGAACGATGAGGGATGCGCCAAAGTTCAAGTGGGTCCTACTGTTCGCGATAGGGGCCGCGGTCTTCTCCGTCGCGATCACGTCCGTCAGCTACCTGGTCGCCGTTCTCGGAACCAGCGCCATTGGCGCCCTCGGGCGTGTCCTTGATGTTAAGCCCAGCGCCCTGTGGACCTGGACAGGCACGCTGTCGGTCATCTTCTTGACCACCCTCGTGGCTGCTTTCTTTGGATGGTTGCTGTGGCGCATCGCCTACCTCCTGGTCGAGATTTGGAAGCTGAGGAAAGCGAGACAGCCATGAAGGGCTGGAAGAGAGGGGTATCGGGAAGCGCCTGAGACTCGAGCACACGAGTGGATGACAGTCAACTAACAAGCTGTCTCTCATCTACGCGAGAAGTTACGCTCTTGTCTAACCGAGGGACCGAACACTGAGCACGTCGGCCGACTTCATGGACCCGCCGCCCCGCCAGGCGCCGGCGCCGCCGCCGGCGGCGGCCGGCGGCGCTGCCGCGATTCCCCTCTCTCTCCGTCTTTGCTGGTGGGGCCTTCTCGGCTGCGCCGGCGTCATGGTGGCCGCCGTGCTCGGCCTGGCCGAGCTGCTCGGCCCGCGGCTGCTGGTGGCCGGCTTGCCCGGCCCGCTCTTCTTCGGCGGCATGCTCCTGTTCGTCGCCTGGTGGCACACCCGCGGGCCAGGGCGCCGCCTGTGGAGCACGCCCGACAGTTTCGGCCGGCGCTGGTGGAGCTCGCCGAGCTCGCGCCGGCCGGACGCCGGCGCCGAGGCGATCGACACGAGGGAGAAGCCATGAGGCTGACTGATTCCACAGGACAGGTGCATGACGTTCAAGAGGGCCGCCCGCAGGCCCGCGCCGGGCGGCCCTTTCTCCTTCCAACTCGTGTCTCGAAATCGGCGCTTGCTGCAACTATCGCTGTAGGGAGGAGGGGTATGCCGAAGGAAGCTACTGACGAGGCGGCCGAAGCATCGCCCGCAGGCATGCCGCAGCTCCTAGCCAAGATCCGAACGCTTAACCGCCTTCGCCGCATCGAGGGCCAAGTGCGGGGCCTGCAAAGGATGGTCAAAGAAGACCACCCCTGCGCCGACATCCTAAGCCAAGTTTCTTCAGTTCATGAGGCGTTGCGGGCCGCTGGGCGCGAGCTGCTGCGCGACCATATGAAGCAGACCATACGGCAGGCCATTCGCCAGGACGAAGCAGCGACGGAAACGATGTGCGATGAGGTCGTCGCGCTGATCTTCCGCCACGGTGGAAGGGGTATCTCGTGGCTGTGATGCGGGCCTGCTGGTCCTGCTCTTACCTCCTGGTCGGGTTCGTGGTGGAGGCTGGCTGGTCTTCCCCCACGGGCTGGGTGACCTCGTGCGCCCAGCCCGCCTTTTTAAGGGGCCGCTAAATGGCGGGTACGATCGTAGGGAGCCTGCTCTATTGCTTGGTCGGCCCCTGGAACCCTTGCGCGTCGTTTAACGCTTGCGCGCCCGCCGTCGAGCTTGCCGAAGTGAGGGCCGAGCAGGAGCTGCCCTGCACGGCCACGTCGCAGGTCTGTCAGGACCTTTTCGGAGAGAGATACTGGTCCAACCTGGCCCAATGCTACCGGCTATGCACAGACTCCATCTACAGGACGCATCTGTGAGCGCTTGGCGGGACGGGGGGGGTGATTCAGCGGTAATCCCTCGTCGCCAGTTGCGGCCGCAAGTTCACTCGTGAACTTGCGGCCGCTCGGATTCGAGCGGCAGGGGCGGCACCACGGCGCGGAGGTCGGCGAGCTCGAGGTGCGCGACGTAGCGCTGCGTCGTCGCGATGTGGCGATGGCCGAGGAGCTTTGCCACTGCCACGACGTTGCCGCCGCGGCGCAGCGCGCCGAGCGCGTAGGTGTGCCGCAAGCTGTGGGGCGTGACCCGCTTCGCGCCAGGCGGGCGGCCACCGCCACGGCGGCCCGGATGGCGCCGGGCGTCAGCCGGCGCCGGGCCCGGGCCGCGGCGCCGCGGTCGTGGGCGCGGAAGAGCGGCCCGGTCTCGCCGAGACTGCGGCCCGTCTCGGCGAGGTAGCGGCGCAGTAGCGCCGCCAGCTCGGCGCGGATCGGCACCTCGCGGCTGCGGTTGCCTTGCCGCTGCGCACCGCGAGGAGCGCGGCGCCCTGGTCGTCCTCGATCAGGTCGGCCACATCGAGCGCTGCGGCTTCGCCGACGCGCAGGCCTGAACCGAGCAGCACGGAGAGCAGCGCTCGATCGCGCAGCGTCGGCGCCGCCGCCAGCAGCGCCGCCAGCTCGGCGGGCGAGAGCACGGTGTAGGGCCGGCGAACATCGGCACGCGGCGAGCGCAGCGCCGCGGCGAGGACGCCGGCGGCGAGCTGGTGCGCGCCGAAGGTTCCGACCCAGGCGAGGAAGGCGCGCAGTGCGGCAAGCGCCTGGCTGTGCGAAGCCGGGCCGCGGCCGTCCGCGAGGATCGCGGCGCGGTAGTGCGCGAGGTCGGTGCCGGCGAGCTCGTCGAGCTGCGGGAAGCCGAGCGCCTCGCCGGCGGCGGCCAGGTGGCGCCGGTAGGCGCGCCGGGTGTGCGCCGCGTCGACGGCCGCGGACAGGTACAGGTCGACCGCCGTCGACCTCGGCGCGCCGCGGCGTAGCGACGTCGCCGGCGACGTCGCGGCCGACGTCGGCGACGTCGGGGGCGTTTTGCTGATAACTGGTCTTATTACGGCCATGGCCTCGGGCGCGGGCAAGGCGCCGATCGGCGCCTCAGCCACCCATTGCGCCTCCCGCGCTTTCCCCTCGCAAGGCTCGCCGTCCGGTCCCCGGTGCCGGCGCGGAGCCCGGCGTCAAGTCACGAGCCACGCACTGCAGCTTCAGGTTGGTCGCCGCGCTCGCGGGGAGGACCGGCCGGGGACACCGAGCTGTCGATGCGACCTGTGGCTGCCTCGCCCCAGCGGGCGGTGCGTCAGACGCAAGATCTCGATGGCGGCCAGTCGAGTGGACAGGCGTCGGCAGATCGTGCTAGCGGTGAAGCGCAAAGTGGCTCGAGCACAAGCCGTCCTCCGCAAGCTCGTCGATGATGAAGCGATGCCGCGCGGAAAACGAAAAGATGCGCCAGTCCGGTTCGGCGTAGGGCAGCCACTCGTCAAGCGGGATCAGTCCGGCAAGGGTCCGGATCGTGGCGAAGCCGGCGTGCTTTGCGTGGTCGACAGCCTCGCTGAAGGTCAGTCCTCCGACGACCGGTGTACCGCAAAGGCTACTGCGCTGCTTGATGATGGTCATGCTCTCTCTCCTTGTCGAGGTCTTCGGTGGCCCTGCCGGGACGGCGTTGCCGTCGAGCGCCGAGACGTACGGCCGTGAGGCGCGGGCCGCAAGGTCAGCGCGCAGCGCTGCCCGCAGGGTTGCCTTGCGGCCCGCGCAGGCCGTGCGACGCTGTGCGCGCTGACGGCGACGCCGTCCCGGCAGGGCCACCGAAGACCTGGACGAGGAGAGAAAGAGAGGAGATGACCTGATAGGAGGGGCCTCTGGATGGTCTAGGGCGTCCACCACCCAGGCGCAACGGGCAGAATGCGTTGTCTAGCTACTTCCCCCGGAAAAAACGCAGGGTTTCGGCCGGATTGGGGTCGACGGGGCCGGCTAGGCGTGGAGGGTGCGGTCACCGGTGCCACTGACGAAGTGCTGGCAACGCTCGGAAACCGACCCAGGCCAACGGCTGGAAAGTGACCCACCCCAGCGGGGTTCTGTTCTCCCCTTTGAGTGTATATGACTCGTCGTCGCCGGGGCTGTGGAAGGTGTGCGAGACGGCGAGGGTGGGTGGTGGGGGGCGGGCGTGGCGGGGGGGCCGGGAGCCGTCTTGCAAGCGCCTGTGGAAACGGCGGACCGGGGGCCGCGGCGGGCGGGGGCAGCGGAGCGCAGCGACGCGGGCGGCCCCCGTTGGGTCCGCGGTTTCCATCAGGCGCGGCACCTTCCGTAGCCCATGCTTGCGTTGGGTGGGTGGGGGCGGCAGGGAGGGGGCGTAGGCGCGTAGCGCGCCCGCGCCACGGCGGCGGGGCTGTAGCGCCGAAAATCTCGCGCCAGGATGCCCTACAAGCCACGATCTCGCCCCGACCCTTACCCGGAGTACCCCCTACTGCGGGCCTCTCGATCAGCTCTTCCTCGCAGGCTTCGGTTGCCGTCGCGATGGCCCTCGCGCCGTCAGGATGTCCGCGTGGTGAGTCAGGCGGTCGAGCAGCTCGGTCGTCAGCTTCTCGTCGCCGAAGACCTGCACCCAACCAAGACCTCGTGGGTGACTGGATCGCGGCGCAGGTCGAGGGCAGTGAAGTCCAGGTCTGTGGGAATCTGTAGCGTGAGAGGCGGCATCGGTAGAAGGATTTTACAGGTCACCCTGCCGAAATCCTACCGGCCGATGTCGGAGGCGCTGCCGAGAAAGGCGCACCGCCGTGCTCTGCCTTGGCGGCCGCAGGGAGGGCTCATGGTGCCCTATGAGAGCCGGCAGGACGGGCCAGCGCCCATGATAGGTGCTGGCGATCATGCTGGCCCTGCCAATAGCCGCGCAGGTAGCGTTCCTCGGCCGCGGCCACCGCTCCCGGCTCGAGGATGTCGGCAAAGAGCGCCGCGGCTTGTCCGGCCCCGGCGCCCCAGGTCGAGGACGCGATCGAGGGCGTGCACGGCGCGGAGTGGCACACCTACAGGGGCTTCGGACGCAGCGAGATGGCAGTGTGGACGGCGGCACGGCCGAGCCGCTCGGCGACGTGGGCGAGGGCCTTCTCGGCAGGCCCGGTCGCGGCGCGCACGTGCTGCAGGGTGGCGGAGACGCGGCGCAGCTGCACCTGGATCTGCCCCATGGTCGCGCCGACGCGGCCGGCGTCCTGTAACGCACGGGCCTTGATGTTCTCGAGCTGGAGATGGCGCTCGATGGCCGAGGAGAGCCTGGTGGCCGGCTCGTCGATCACCAGCACGGACCCGGGGTGTAGGGCGTCGCGATCGCGCAGCCAGCCGTACTCGAGGCTGGCCAGGATGCGGGCGGGGATCCCCGCTTCCTTTCGCAGGCCCTCGGCGGCCTTGCCGGCCAGGGCGGCACCGGGCACCTCGTAGCCCTGGTCGCGGTACGCCTCGCCGATGGCGCGCGCAGCGCTGGTGTTGCCGGCGCCGGCGCTGCCGACGACCTGGGCGGCATCGGCCTGCTGATCGTCGACAGCGCGCCCCACGCCAGCCCCGAGGCCCCGCAGATCGCCCGCGCCGCGGATGCGGTGCTCATCCCCTGCCGGCCCTCCATGTTCGACCTGGCCGCGGTCGGCAGCGCCGTCGAGATCGTGCGCGCCGCCGGCGTGCCGGCCGCCCTGGTGCTCAACGAGTGCCCGGCCCGCGCGCCGGAGATCGCCGCCGCCCGCGAGGCCCTCGCCACCTTCGGCCTGCCCGTGGTCGCGGTCGAGATCGCCGAGCGCCGCGCCTTCGCGCGCGCCGTCGCCACCGGCCGCGCCGTGACCGAGTTCGACGTCCACGGCAAGGCCGCCGAGAGATCCGCGCCCTGTTGGGCTGGATCACCGCCCACCTGCTCAGCCAGCCGTGGCAGGTGGATCTGACCTTGGCTCATGGCAGGCTTTGGCCAGCGCCTCCGCGGTTGGCCTTGGAGACGCTCAGATCACTGAGGCTCTCCGCTGCCGCCGGGCTGCACGTTGATCTCGCCGTAGAAGTCCTCAGCAAGGACCTCGGCGACCAGTTGCTCGGCCACGGCGTCAGGCGCCCCGCCGGCTTCTCGATGCATGGTGTACCAAGCGATGATGAGCCCGGAAACGTTGTCCTCGGGGCCCGCGCGGAAGATCTGGACGTCGACGGCGGAAACCTCGCAGATGCGCTCGATCGGCGCCCAGTCAAACGAGATCTCGCGGGTGAGTGGATCGCGGCGCAGGGCGAGGGCCGCGAAATCCAGGTCTGCGGGAACTCGGATGGCGAGAGGCGGCATGGGTAGAGAGATCTTACAGATCAGGCCGCCTAAAGCCTACCGGGCGTCGGCAGTGCCGCGAGGCGCCGGCGAGGATCGGCAGCGAGCGTGTGGTGCGGTCGACGGCGACCCTTCGGCGCTAGCAGGAGCACGGCCGCGAGCGGACGGGTGGTGCAGTCAGCGCTTGCGTCGGCTGGGAGGCGGGTCGGGCGCCTGGGAAGTCGGGCGCAAGGCGGTGGCGACCATCTGGAAGGTGGCCATCAAGCAGAGAGCGAAAAGGGGGACGGCGGCGATGTAAGTGAGGAGGAGGACGATCTCTCGGCGGAGGATCGAGCGCCGGGTCCAGATCGCCGTCACGTCGCCGAGATGGTCGTTGATCCAGATGTCGCAGGTCTTGCCGCGGCCGCGGCCTTGCATGTAGCTGCCGTGCGGATCGGTGAGCTCCGACCCGACGACGACGCGGGTGCCGGAGTAGGAGCAGGTCCAGTCGCTCACCAGGTCGAGATGGACAAAGAAGAGGATCACGGCGAGAGCGAGCGCACCGAGAGTGAGCAGAGCCCAGGCGCGCACGGACCGCATCCGGCGGGAGCGCACGGTGGCGACAAAGGCGATGCCGAGGAGCACGGCGACGATGAATTGGGCGAGCTTGGAAAGGTTCTCGGTGGTGAGCAGCTGCCCGGTCACGAGGCCGACGAAGCTCGGCGGCTGGAAGAATCCGGCGATCACGCCGACGATCCACGCAGCCGCCTGCAGGAGGGCGGCCCAGATCGCGTGGCCGGTCGAGAGGAACTGCCTGACGGGAGGGGGCGGCGGCGCAGAACCAGCGGGGCTGCCGGTGGCAGCTGGATCGCGGGGGCCGTCGTTCGAGTGCGCCATGGGAGGGACCTCCTCAAGGAACACTAAGATCCAGGTCCTGCGTCGGCGTGCCGGCACCGATGCCGAGGATCTGGTGGGCGCCTGCCGCGCCGCCCGGGGCGGCCGCCCACATGCTGTAGTTGCCGACGGTCAACGGCAAGGAGGTGGGGCTGCTCAAACGGAGGAAGCGCTGGAATCGGCCGGTGTCGTCATCGTAGGCGGCGGCGACGTACCAGACCTCGTAGCCGCCCTTCTCTTTGCCCTGCTTGTAGGTATGCACCCTCACCTGGATGGGGCTGAAGGCACCGCTGGCGAAGGCTCCGTGCGTGACCTTCTGCGCGTGAAGGGCCTTGACATGGAAGTCGGCCGTGACCGCCTGGAGCTTGGCGAGTCCCCGGGGGGAGAGGGGCCTCTGGGCGCCGAGGCCGAGGAGCACGGTTTCGTGCTGCCGCACGTTGTCGGCGTAAGCGGGGGGCACCGCGATCCCGGCGCTCAAGCCGCGGAGATAGGCAAGATCCGCGTTGGTCTGCTCGAGGAGCCGGGCCACGGTCGGGTCGCCGGCATCCCACGCGATGTGGGTTGTCTCGCCGCTCCGAGCCGAGGCAGGCGCCGGCGGGGCTTGATATTGCTTGACGGTCGTGCTCCGGGGGGTGTCACCTGGGGCGCGAGGAGGCGCAGCCGCGCCGGCTGCGAAGGTGTGGCCGCCGGCCGATGGTCGCGACGGCGCGCCGCTCGAGGCGCCGGCTCGCGTGGTCTTGGCCAGCAGGGATTGCACGACGGTTTGGATCTCCTGGAACGCTGGTTCGCCGGCGGACGACGCGGCGACGGGTGGCGCCGCCGGGGCGATTCGCGTGGGGGCCACTGCCGAGACGATGGCGCAGAGAAGGAAGGCGTGGGATGGTCTCATGGTGTCAACTCTCCCGAGCAAAAGGTTGTCCTACTGCGGCCACGGGCAGGGGTGCAGTCCCTGCAAGGACCCGCGGAAGGCAGCCTGCGGCGGCCAGCGGCGACGCAACGGTAAAGGGAGCCCGGTGATGGGTGGCGAGGCCTGTGCCGAGAGGACGGAGCGGGTCGCCGGGGATGGGAAAGCGGCGATCCGGGAAGCGGGATCCCAGGAGCCGGCTCGGCCCGGACGGGACCGGCCCGGAGAAGGGGTCCGCGCGGCGGGCGGGAAGGTCCGAATCCTTCCAGCTACGAGCCACAGGGGACGTTGGCAGCATACTGTTCCTGCCGTGGCGGGACGAGGCGTGCGCGCCAAGAGCCCACGCGGTCTTGGACGGACACGCCGTCTCTTTTCACGATAGATGCGCCCCCGAGCGCTGTCAAATGCAGGGATGGCGATGAGCGGATGGTGCAATCCAGGAACGCCTCCGACCAGGCAAAGACACCACCGCAGCAGAGCGAGCCCTTCCGGAGCCCTCTCGGCCAGTCGGTCGAGCACGGGCGGTGCTGCGCATCTTCGTAGAGGATCAGGCCACCGCACCGGCAAGAGGTAGGTCAGCGTCCGAGGCCGAGGTCGATGCCGCGGTCGAGAACGCGCGTGACCGCGCGCACCGCGATGCCAACCGGGATGGCGACCTTCGGCGGAGCAGCAGGAGGGCCGTATTGAGGCTCACCCGTCCCATGCCGGGGATGGCGGTCTCGATGGCATTCTGCGCGCCGCGTGAAGCCTGCTGGTAGGTGTGAAGAGCGGCAGTCACCCGCGCCAACTCACGCTGGATCTGGGCCGGCCGAGGCAGGCGGATCGGGCGAGCGCTCGGGGCGCGGTGCGTGCTCGGTATCGTCAGCCCGCTGTCTCGGCACCGGCCTCGGCGCCACTAGCAATATGGCGATAGGTCGATATCGTTGACGCAGATCCCACGACAGCAGTAAGCTAAATAATGGATTGCGGCAGATTGCCATGAAGGGCACAAGGGTCGGTCAATGCGGTTCCGTCTTCGCCTGCCAATGCCGCACACCCACGACCTCGGCGGGCGCCCAGTGCTAACAGTCTCGGTTTCGTTGACGGCACGCCGGGTGCCGGTCGGGTCGAAGGACGCTAAGGCCGATAGCCGAGCAGTGGGTGCTGCCGCTGACCTTTAGGCAGTCAACGAGCCAAGTGCATTTCGACAACGTCCAGTGTGGGGAGGAACTCCCACGGAGGTCAGCATGAACGAGAATCAAGAGCTTGTGCGGGAGCTTAATGACGGGGAGCGCGCCCTTGTGGAATCCGGGAGCGATCTGGTGTTCGTGGGCATAACCGTAAAGCTGCCAGACGAGTCTGAAACGAGTGACGTGGCCCAGGCGCTCTTTATTCTATCCGAGCTAGTCGAAGACATGCGGCTGAGTATTTTGAGCCGTCTTCGGATAGCCCCACAACAGGTGACCGGAGGCGGCAAGGAAGAAGTTGACGTTGGGCAACTATTCTCGGCCTTTACGACATTTCATTTGAGGTCGGTCGCCTACGGCACGCCCTTGACGACGATCTTTGTGTGCGTTACGGCATTCGCGATCGAAGAGATGGCCAGTGGTTTCTTTCAAGAGCTTGGCAAAAGGCTCGCGTCGCCTGATGACCGCGAGCGGGGTCATCCAGAACGCCGTGAGCCGTCTCGGCTCGGGAGGTACGAGCGTTCCCTGAGAATTCTCGGCGTTGAGGTGTTCAGGTACCAAATTGAAAGGCGAGCAGGCAAACGCCAAGGCTAGAGCAAGGCGCCCGGAGATCCCGCCGGGAGGGAGGGCGGTGGTGGCGTAGTTGTCGTCGTGGGCGGACCACCGGCAGGTCGGCGGCGGGAGGCGGAGAGGGCAGCTTGAGCATCTATCGTCCGAGGCCGAGGTCGATGCCGCGGTCGAGGACGCGCGTGATTGCCCGCACCGCGATGCCAACCGGGATGGCGACCTTCGGCGGCAGCAGCAGGAGGGCCGTGTTGAGGCTCACCCGTCCCATGCCGCGGATGGCGGTCTCGATGGCATTCTGCGCGCCGCGTGAAGCCTGCTGGTAGGTGCGGAGAGCGGCAGTCACCCGCACCAACTCACGCTGGATCTGGGCCGGCCGAGGGAGGCGGATCGGCCGAGCGCTCGGGGCGCGGTGCGGCCGGCCGCGAGCGCCCGCCTCCGCCTGCGACCGGTGCTCGAGTCGAGGTGCGCCGAGGGCCACCCGGACCGCATGCCTGGCTGCATGAAGGTGTTCGACGCTTCGCCGGTAGGCGTCGAGGCGGCCGGTCAAAGACGCTACGCCACGGACGGCCGCGGCGCGGTCAGGATGGGGCCTGACGAGGCCGGCGCGGCCCCGAAGATCGCCGTAGATCCGGGCGTCTCCCTGGCGCAGGCGCGCGGGGGCCGCGGGATCGCGAAGCAAGCCCTGCAGGGCCTTTGCTGGGTCGGCGTAGACCTTGCCCGCCGCTCGGCTGACCGAGCGGCGGGCCTCGACGACCCGCAGCCTCTCGTCGCGGAGCCCGGAGAGCGAGGCGAGCGCCTCGCGGAGGGGCCGCTCCTCGAGCGTTGCCCGCACCGTCTGGGCGGCGATCTCCTGGTAACGGGCGACCGCCCGGCGGAGCTCGGCCGAGGCGTAGTCGCTGGCCAAGTCCTTCTGGCCGCTTCGCGAGAGAGCCTTGTCGAGCTGCTCGCGGTTGGCGAAGGTCTCGCGGTCGGCGAAGACGTGGACGCCTTCGCGGTGGCGCGTCAGCGCGACATAGGCGGCGTTGCGGTTCATGAGGGGGTCCGCGAGCACGTAGACGCGGTCGACCGTGGCGCCCTGGGACTTGTGGATCGTGACGGCATAGCCGTGCGCGACGGAGCCGTAGCGGGCGGGATCGAAGGCCACCATGCGTCCTTCGTCGAGCCGGACGGCGAGGCGGTTGCTCTCCGCGTCGACGACGGTGCCCAGCGTGCCGTTGCGCACGCCGAGAGGAGCCGCAGCGTCGAGGTTGACGACCTCCCTGCCCTGGTTGTCGTTGCGGAGAAAGACAATGCGGTCGCCGCGGGCGAACTCGGTGCTGCCGACCTCGATGCCGGCTGCGAGCTCGCCGGCGGCCTTGCGCTCGGCACGCACGGCGTCGTTGAGCTGCGCGATGTCGACGTTGCGGTAGGCCAGGATGAGCTGGGCGGCATCCGGATGCTCCCGCCGATCGCGAGCGTAGATGCCGAGGAGCTCGGTCTGCGCCGCGGCGCGAGTGTCGGTCCAATGGAGGCGGCCGGCGCCGTCGTAGGAGTCGAGAGCAGCGGCGACGCGCCCGGCGGCAAGCTCCTCGGAGGCAGCTCGCTGCCAGGGCTCGTGCTGGCGCCGAATGGTGTCGATGTGGGCGCTCGGGTGCTGCTCGAGCAAGCCGCGAAAGGCGTCGCCGGCGCCGATCGCCTTCAGCTGATCGGGATCGCCCAGCAAAACGACCTTGGCGCCGCGCTCCTCGGCGTAGGCGAGGACCCGGCCGAGGCGCCGGACGTCGACCATGCCCGCCTCGTCGACGAGCAGGACCGAGCGAGCGCCGAGCCGTTCCGTGCCTTCGGACCAGCCGTGCTCGAGGCTGGCGAGCGTGCGGGACCGGACCCCGGTTTCGGTCTCGAGGACCTCGGCAGCCTTGCCGGCCAGGGCGGCGCCCCGCACCTCGTAGCCGGCCTCCTCGTAGGCGGCGGCGATGGTGCGTGCGGCGGTCGTCTTGCCGGCGCCGGCGCGGCCGACGATCTGCGCGAGATCGTCCCCGGCCGTCGCATGGAGGACGGCGTCGCGCTGCTCGGTAGACAGCGCCGGGGCGGCGCGATCGAGCGCCCGCTCGACCGCCGCGGAGTCGAGCCGGAGCTCGTGGCGCCCGGCCATGGCGCTGGCTGCGGTCAAGAGACGCGCCTCGGCGTCGAGGTACTCGCGCGTGGTGTACCGCACGGCGCCTCTCGCGTCTCGGCCGAGGTCGAGGACCTGATCGGAGGCGAGGGCCTGGCGGACGAGGGCGACGCTCTCGGGCTGGTGGAAGGCGCCGCGATGGAGGTCCGCCGCGGTGAAGGTCGCGCGGGTGGCGGTGAGTCGCTCGACGAGCGCCGCGGCGCGCTCGTCGAGGCTCTCGCCAGGGAGCTGGACGGGAGTCCATCCGGGCACCGCGACGGTCGGAGGCTCCGGGTGCGCCTGGCGGTGCTCGCGCAGGGTTTCGCCGAAGCGGGAGGCGAGCTTCGGGCCGGAGAGCGCGCGGTCGACGTGGGAGAGCGAGGCCGAGCGCAGCCCGTCGGTCACCAGGACTCCCGAGCCCCTCGCAGCGGGCTCGAGACGGAAGCCGCGCGCCGCCAGGCGCTCTTCGAGCTCGCGCCAACCGGTTGCCTCGGTGAAGGCGGCCGCGGCCTGTTCGCGCACCCGATCGGCCAGCGGCTGGCGGCCGGTGCGCAAGGCGTGCTGGTAGGCGCCCGGAGTGAGCTCGGGGACCGGCAGGTCCCGAGGACCCGTGCGAGCCAAGCCGTAGTCGATCTCGATACCCCGGATGGCCTCGCGGGCCTTGATCTTGTCGTCGCGTCGATCCCAGGCGCGGCCATCGTCGGCGACCCGGTTGACGATGATGTGGACGTGTTCCCTGTCGGTGTCCCGATGAGCAATGACGACGGCCTGGTGGCCGTCGAGTCCCATGCGCTGCAGCACCCGGTCGACGACCAGGTCCCAACGCTCGGCGCTCAGCTGCTCGCCCGCGTCCAAGCTCAAGCCGAGGTGATAGACGGGCTTCGTGGTGCGGGGGTAGTGGCTGGCGTGAGCGCGCATCACCTGGGCCGCGCGGGAGGGGTCGTCGACCCCCTCGAGGTTGCGGTAAGAAACCCAGGCGACGCGGTCGGGGTTGAGGGCGTCGAGCGAGCCTTGCTCGAGGTAGGCGGCGAGCCCGCCGAAGCCGGTTCCCAGGCCGGTGCGGTGGCCGCCGGAGGACAGCCCGCCGCCCTTGAAAACGATCATGCGGAAGGCTCTCCCATCTCCGCGGCGTCGGCGCGGAGGAGCTCCCGCTGCAGCGCGTGGAGCTCGACGAGGGCCTCGCGGACGACGCGCACGAGGTCGGGTGCCAGGACGACGCCCGTGTGGGCGAGCTTGACGAGCTGGTTGAGGTTGTTGCCGACGCGGTTCACCGCGACGATCGCTGAGCGCAGCTCGGGACGGCGAGCGATCGGCTTGACCCCGAGGGCGACCTGGCGAAGGAAGGCGGCGAGGGGCAGTCCGCAGGCGCGAGCGTAGTCGACGAGGGCCTCGAACTGCTCTTCGGTGAAGCGGGTGGCCGCGGTGTGGGTGAGCTTCGGCGGCGGGCTCGTGAGGGCGGGCAAGCGCAGCTCCGCCAGGTGCTCCTGCGGGCCCTCGGCGGCGCGCAAAGCCTGGTGGCGAATCCAGGCTACCGGCGGCAGTCGCGAGGCCTCGGCGGCGCCGGCGATGCGCAAGAATTCGCCCGCCGTGAAACGAACGCCGAGGAGCTTGATTCTGGCCACAGGCCCTGTGCTTTCGAGCCGGAGGCGAGTAAGCCGGGATGTTAACGAAGTTAACATCCCCGTCTCTTGCTCCGAGCTCTGAGATGGTCATGGTACCTCGTTGACTGGCCCTAGACAAGCCTATGTTATGGTCCAAGAAAAGGAGCTATCCAAGCAAAGGAGAGAGGCATGCGATTCAGCTTCGACCAGCGGAAAGCGGCGGCGCCGGTGAAGGTTTCATGGCGCATCAAAGCGGCGACCATGGCGCGGCTCGAGGAGGTGGCGAAAAAAGAGAGCGTGGAGGTCGAGCAGGTTGCGCAACAGATGCTCGACCATGTCTTGGCAGAACTGCCGAGGAAGCAGCAGGAGTGAGGCGGCGAAGAACGGGAACGGATCGAGAGGGACGGGGCATCGCGCGGAGGCGTCCGATCCGGCCGTCAGGCGGCGGCGGGTGGGTCGGCCTGCCCGAGCACCGGCGGACGGAGCTCCTAACGGATTCGAGTCACGGGCGATGCTCCAATACCCCGACCGCGAGCGCCGCGTTGGCGCGGTGCGGAGGTGGTGCCGGCGGGTGCCGCGGCCGGGCGGCCGCCGCAGCTGGCGCGGCAACCAAGTGGCGAGGGCGCCGCGATCTTCGAGGGCTAAGGGTTGCGGGTCCGCGGTGGACGGGGAGGATGGCGGAGCTGCGCGGCATCGACGAGATGGAGCTTCTCGGCGAAGGTCAGGCGGCCCACGGTCTTCGCGAGCTCCTCGGGCTCGAGGTCGATGCCGCGCACGCGCCGGGCGAAGTCCGGAAGCTCCAAGAGGTATTCACCAAGGCAGTGGATGTGGAAGGGCTCGAGGCGATGCGCATCTCGCAGCAGGTCGACGACCAGATGGTAGGCGCGCTCGCTGAGGGCGCCCGTCTCCGTAGGGTCGCTCTTGAGGACGACCGACTCGAAAAGCACGAGGGTGCGAGTGAGCTGTCTCGTGAGGTTGTAAGGACCGTGGTTCTTGTCGCTGCGCGCGCCGCGGTCCCTCAAGCGGTGCATGACCTCCGGCGGGAGGGTGATGATGAGCGGCCTGGCGGGACGGGATCTGCTCATCGGCGCCTCGCTTTCGGGAGCGGCGTCAGACAGCAGAGAAGCTGGCGGGAGGTCTCATCGCGGTGCGGTTCGCGCGATCGATCCGTGGTGGCCTGGATGGGGCGCGGGAAAGCGTTCCGATTTGCGCCAGAGGGGCTTGGCCTCGTCGGCGCCGGCGCGAGCACGACCGGGTGCACGGCGCCGGCTGCGGGCGCACCGCACGGCAGACCGCGGGGATAGCCGGCAGCGGCGAGTTGCCGCCTCACCCGTTCGAGAGCGCGGCGGGTGATCTTGCGCACGTAATCGGGCTGACAGCCGAGGATCTTGGCAATTTCGCGCGGCTTCTGGCCCAGCCCGAACCGAAGCCAGAGGACTTGGACATCGCGGACCGAGAGGTGAGCGGTCAAGGTCGCGACGTCGCGGGCCGCATCCTCGCTCTCCTGGGGCGCCGGCTCGCTCGCCGGCGCCGCGTGGGACCACCGCGCGAGGAAGCGGTCCTGGCGGCCCCGCCGCCGCCAGTATTGCAGGATCGTGTTTCGCATGGTGCCGACGAGCCAGGCTTCGGGGTTTCCGACCTCGCGCATGCCGTGCGGCTGAGCCAAGAGCGCAACCCAGCAATCATGGAGGACGTCGTCCGCGTCCTCGAGCGGCACCCGGCAGCCAAGCAGGAGGCTGTGGAGCTTGGGCCGAGCCGCGTTGAAAAGCGCAAGGAGGTCAGGCTGGCGGGGGAGGCGAGCGGGCGTGTGCATGGTCGGGGGGCAGGCTAGGCACTTGACGGCTGGCCAACGGGCTGCGAGCGGCGGGCGAAATCCGCGTGGTGACTGGCGCTCGGGCCGGCGGGATCGGTCTTCATGTCAGCGGAAGCCGGACGGGGCGGCCGGTGCGAAGCTTCCCGCGGTCGGCGGGAAAGGGCTGGCCACGCTCGTGCTCGAGGCGGTCGATCTGGTGGGCGAGGGCCTCGGCGAGGAGAGCCGAGAGGGTGAGCCCTGGGGTGAAGAAGACTGCCGTGCGAGCGCGCTCGACGAGAGCGACCGGGAGGCTGGCGGAGAAGCGCTCGGTGGCAGCCTCGGAGGGCGCCTCCGGAGCGGCGGCAACGATCGCCGGAGGGACGACTGTCGGCGGCGTGATCGGAGGAGCTGCGGGCGGCGGCTCGGAAGGGGCCAGAAGCTCCTCGAGGACGCCGCGGTGCTGGCGGCGACTATGGGCGCGCGAAGGCATGCCGGGGTTCCTGGCCTGAGACCTCCGCGGCGAGCGCGCGGTAGTCCTCGGCGCCGGAGCTCGTGGGCGCGTAAAGGAGGATGGGCGCATGACCCGGGGCCTCGCGAAGCCGAACGGATTCGCGGATGGTCGTGGCGAGCGTCATCTCGGGGAAGGTCTTGCGCAGCGTGGCGACCACGTCACGCGCCAGGACGGTTCGGCCGTCGACGCGGCAAGCAACGATGCCGCCGATGACGAGGTTGGCGTTGAGGCGCTTACGCGCCTGGCTGACGGTCTTGACCAGGCTGGCGAGGCCGGCCACGGCCATGGTCGATGCCTCGACCGGAACCAGGAGCTCGCCGGCGGCGGCGAGGGCGTTGATGGTCAGCAGGCCGAGGGCCGGCGGGCAGTCGATCAGCACGTACTGCCAGCGGCCGCGGGGGAGAGTGGCGAGGAGCCCGAGGAGGGCCTTGTCGCCGCCGAGCGCCTCGGCCAGAGGGCGCTCGGCGCGAGCGAGCTGGGCCGAAGCGGCGATGACGTCGACGCCGGCGGCGCAGCTGGGGCGGACCAGGTCGGCGAGCGAGGCGCCGTCCTCGGCGAGGAGTGCCTCGAGCAGGCCGGAACCGCCGTCGCGAACGCCGAGCCACGAGCTGGCGTTTGCCTGTGGGTCGAGGTCGATGACGAGCACCGGTTGGCGCCGCTCCCCGAGGGCGGCGGCAAGGTTGACGGTGGTCGTCGTCTTGCCGGTGCCGCCCTTCTGATTCGCCACTGCGATGATCCTCATGGTCGTCGGAGGGAGGTGAGCGTCGGACTGTGGGCTTTTGTGGTCATGCTTGGCTCGCGCAATGGTCAGCACCATAACACGGGATGGTGTTACCTTCGCAAGCCCCTCGGGTCGCCGCGGAGGTGAAGGGCTAGGCGGGCTCGCCGGGGGGCCTGGGCGGAGCGTGGCGCACCTGCGCCGCCTCGACGAGGTGGAGCTTCTCGGCGAACGTGTAGGCATTGAGCAGGTCGCGGAGCTGGTGGGCGTCGAGCTCGAGGTCACGGGTGCGGGCGAGGAAGGCCGGAAGCTCGCAGAGATAGTCGCCCAGAAGATGGATGTGGAAGGTCTCGAGATCGAGCGGGTCGGTCAGGACGTCGACGACCAATTCGTAGTGTTGCTCCGGGAGGGCTCGCGTCTGCCGGGGGTCGCTTTTCTCGATCACGGCGCCATAGAGCTCGAGCGTGCGGGTGAGCTGGCGGGTGTAGTTGTAGGGACCGTGGCTCTTGTCGCTCCGGGCACCGCGCTTCTCGAGAGCCTCACGGAGCTTCGCGGGCAGCGAGATCGTGGAGCGATGACTGCGCTCCCGGTGCATGGCAGGGGGCCTGCCGTTCTTGGGGGGCTCGGTCTGCTTGGTCGGCACGGCAGGCAATCCTACTGGAAAGCAAGTATTGGGAGCAATGCTCCAGGCCGCATCGCAGTAGGGAATTGACCGCCGATGCACTGAAAAAAGACCCAACATGTCCCGGAAACAGGGTATTCGGGCAACTGTAATGGGAATGGCGGTACTCCTGGAGGGTATCCTGTGCCCGACGAGGCTGAGCAGCATCTCGATGCGACCGACGTGACGCAGCTGTTGGCCAGAGGACTGACGGAGGAAAGCAGCCGGCGAGTGGTCGGGCACCTCCTGGGTGGTTGTGGCGCGTGTCGGGACCGGGTGCGAGAGGGGCTGCGGCGCGCCGGCGAGGAGGCAGCCGCCTACGACGCGGCGTTCGATCGGGCGGTCGCCGCGGTGCTCGGCAAGGGGGGGCGGCTCCTCGATGCCAGGAGTGCGGAGGTCGCTGCCGGCGCGGCGCTCTGGGAGAAGCTGCGTGAGCAGCCACCGGGCCGGCGGTGGATCATGGTCTGCAACGCGCCCAGGTACCGCACGGCCGGCGTGCTCGAGGCGCTGTTCCGAGACTATCGCGAGGGGCTCTGGCGCGACCCGGCGGAGGGTCTCGAGCTGGCCGAGCTCGCGATGACGATCGCCGAGCGTCTCGACGCTGGCAAGATGCGAGGCTCGCAGCTGGCGGATCTGCAGGCGGAGGCTCTGGCGATCGCCGGCAACGCCAACCGTCTGGCCGCCTGTCCTCGGGAGGCAAGGCGGCTGCTTCGCCAGGCGGCGCTGCGGCTGCGTCTCGGCCGCGGGGATCTGCTGCTCGAGGGGCAGCTGCTGACCTACCAGGGGAGCTACTGGCAGAGCGTGGGCAAGTTCGAGCAGGCGGCGCGGCGGTTCGGCCGGGCGGAGCAAGGCTACCGGCAGATCGGCGAGCTGCACCTGGCGGCGCGTGCGCTCGTCGCGAGAGCCGAGGCGATCGGCTATCTCCATCCCGAGAGAGGCATTCGGCTGATCCGCAGGGCGATCCGCGAGATCGACGGCGCCCGGGATCCGCACCTCGAGCTGGCGGCCCACCACAGCCTCGCCTGGTACCTCAACGACGCCGGCCAGAGCTGGGAGGCGCAAGCCGAGGTCGGCAGGTGCGCGAGCCTCTACCAGCGGTTCAGCGGCGATGCCGTCGCAAGCTTCTCGCGCGCCTGGTTGCAGGGCAGGATCGACCGCTCTCTGGAGGAGCGCGACCAGGCGCGCCGCTCCTACGAGCGCGCCTGGGCGGGGTTCGCCGAGCTCGGCATGGGAATCCACCTGACGATGCTGTCGATCGACCGCGCGGAGCTCCGGGTCGCGGAGGGCGAGTTCGGGAGCGCCGCATCGCTGCTGGCGAGGATGGTGGCGCTGGTGAGGCGCTGGGGCATCAACCGCGAGACGTTGTCGGTGCTGCGGCTGCTTCGCGAGGGGGTCGTTCGGAGGCAGTGCGAGCGGACGTCGTTCCGGCAGGCCGCGCTGGTGGTGCGGCGCTCGTGGGCCAAGGACGAAGCGGTGGGAGGCGCACGGTGAGCGGCGAGCCGTGGATCGAAGGCTGTGCTCCCGATGGCCAGCGACGCGAATCCCCGGCGTTGGGAGCAAACGTGGCCGTTGGGAGCAAACGTGGGCGTTGGGAGCAAACGTGGGCGTTCGAGCAAACGTGGGCGTTCGAGCAAACGTGGGCGTTTGCGGCGAACCTGGGGCTTTGCAGCGAACCGCGGCGTTTGGAGCCAACGCGGGGCTTCGCGGCGAACGGTGGTCTTCGCCCCAAACGCCGGCAAACGGCGGGAAGGCGGGCGTTGGTAGGGAACGTGGGACTTCGCAGCGAACGCGGACGTTTCCGGAAAGGCCCGCATTGGGAGCGTAGGGCGATCGGGAGGCGGACGCCAGCTGGCCGCTCGACTCCGAGGCGGAGCTCGTGGGATCGATCGGGCCGGCAGGAACTTCAAACACCAGGAGGGATCGGATGGGAGGTGCCGTGGGCGTGCTGTTGCTGGCGGTGGCCTTGGTGATCGCGGTCAAGGGGCTGCCGCAGATCGTCCTGGCGCTCGAGGGACGCCGCATCGAGGCGGCGGTGCGGCAGGGGGACGCGCCGCGGCTGCGACGCGCGGTCGCCGGCGCGACGGGCCTGGCCGAGCTCGGACGCGTGCTCGCGCGGTTGCCGACGCGCGATCTGCTGGCGCTGGGCAACGGCATGGTCGAAGCGGCCGGGGAAGAACGCGGCGCGCAGATCCTGGCGGCGATCGTCGAGGTCGTGGAGCGCCGCGACCGGGTGCTCGATCGCTGGGAGCGGGTGCTCGAGCGCCGAGCGCCGGCGTCGGCGGGCGCGGCGAACGGCGAGGAATGATGCAGCGGCGAGTGGTTGGCTGGGGCGCGGGAGTGTCGGTCGTCCTGGCGGTGATCCTCCTGGGACGCTTCAATGGCAGCCCCAGCCTGCCCCGCGGGCTCTATCTCGAGCTGCCGCGGGGTTGGCTGAGGCGGGCGCCGGCGCCGGGCGAGCTGGTGCTGGCCTGCGCGCCGCCCGCCGCCGGCGAGCTCGCCCGGCGTCGCGGCTACCTGGGCGACGGACCTTGCGCCGCCGGCGTCGCCGGCGGCGCGGCAGTGTTGGGCAAGCTCGTCCTGGCGGCAGCCGGCGACGAGGTCGCGTTCGGGCCCGGCGGGCTCGCGGTGAACGGCAGGGTGGTCGCCGGCTCGCAAGCTCTGGCTTGCGACCGCGCGGGCCGGGCGCTCCCGCACTATCGCTTCGGCCGGTTCCGAATGGCGCCGGGCGAGGTGTGGCTGTTCGCGCCGTACCACCCGCGCTCCTACGACAGCCGCTACTTCGGTCCGGTCGCGGTGTCGGCGATCCGCGGCTGGCTGCTGCCGGTGCTGGTCGCGAACGACGACCGATTCTCGGAGTTCCGGCTCCACCGGTTCCATCTCTCGGTCTTGGCGGCGGGAGCGAGCCGGTGATCGACGACGGGCGCGAGGAGACGCTCTATCGCCTGCCGGCACCGCGGGGCGCGCGGGGAGCGGTCGGGTGGCGGATGGCGGCGTGGCTGGCGCTCGGCGCCGCCAACGGCGGGTGGCTCGCGACGAGCTTCATGGCCTGGCGGTTCCGCTACTCGCCGCGGCTCGGGCGCCCGTGGCTGGTGCGGCCGTGGTATCCGGACCGCTGGCTGATGGTCGCTTCTCTGACCCTGGTGGCGATCGGCGCGGTGATGCTGCTGCGCGAGGGCTGGCGGGCGAGGGCTCTGCTGCTCGTTCCGATCGGCGTGCCGCTGGTGCTCGCGAGCCTCGGACCGCTGTACAGCCCGGTGCGGGCAATCGTGTGGATCCACGCCTACAGCCGCGTGCCGCGGCTCGGAAGCGTCGTCGAAGGCGGCGAGCTGATCGGCGGCGCCGGGATGCTCGCCTGCTGCGCCGCCACGGCGGCCTACGGCCTCTTGAGCCTCGGCCGGTTGCAGCGCGTCGGCGACCTCCACGGCTCGAGCCATTGGGCCTCGGTGCGGGAGGTGGCGGCGGCGGGGCTCCTCGAGCGCGGCGAGGGCGGCATCGTCGTCGGCAGGCTCGGCAAGCGCCTGCTCGTCGACAGGAAGGACCGGCACGCGCTGGTCTACGCGCCTTCGGGCACCGGCAAATCGACGTGCCTGGTGATCCCCACCCTGCTGCGGTGGCGCGGGTCGCTCCTCGCCTTCGACATCAAGGGCGAGCTGTGGGAGCGGACCGCCGGCTACCGCCAGGAGCAGGGGCAGATCGCGATCCGTTTCGATCCGACCCTCAAGCAGGGGTCGGCCCACTACAACCCGCTGCTCGCGATCCCGCGCTCGGAGGAGGACGTGGCCTGCGCCCAGGACGTGGCCGACATCCTGGTGAATCCCGAGGGCAAGGAAGCGACGGGCGGCGAGCGGTTCTTCGAGGACTCGGCGCGGGCGCTCTTGACCGGGGTGATCCTGCACGTGCTCTACACCGACCCGCGGCCGTCGCTCGGCGCCTGCCTGCAGGTGCTGAGCTCGCCGACGCCGACCGACGCCTGGGAGGCGATGCGGACGGGCGTCCACGACCCCGGCCAGCGACGGGGCTGGCTCGACCGGGCGGGCGCGAGGACCGCGACCCACCCGACGGTGGCCAATGCCGCGAGCCGGCTGCTGGGCATGGACTTCCGCAGCGCGACCGCGGTGCAGGCGACGGCGCAGTCGAAGCTGGTTCTCTTCGAGGACCCTCTCGTCTGCGCCAACACGACCGGGAGCGACTTCCGCGGCGAGGACCTGATCGCCGGCCCGCAGCCGCTGTCGGTCTACCTGACGGTTGCGCCCTCGGACCTCGACCGCATGCGCCCCTTGCTGCGGATCGTCCTCAACCAGATCTCGCGCCAGCTGACGAAGGAGGTCCGCCAGGGCCGGCGGCCGGTGCTCCTGATGCTCGACGAGTTCACGGCGCTGGGCAAGCTCGACTTCATGCACCGCGGCATCGGCTTTTTCCGCGGCTACCAGATCCGCGTCTTCATCTCGATCCAGTCGCTCGAGCAGCTGTTCCAGATCTACGGCCAGCACCAGAGCATCGGCGCCAACTGCGGCGTCCAGGTCGCCTACGGCGCCAACGACGTCGCGACCGCGAAGCTGCTCTCCGAGATGACCGGCAAACGCACCGTCGAGTACCGGCGCGAGAGCCGCAACAGGAGCGTCTTCGGCGGCCGGCGCACGGAGAGCGAGACGGAGGCGGGGAGGCCGCTGCTGTCGCCCGACGAGGTCCGCCGGCTGCCGGACGGCGAGGCGCTCATCTACGTCGCGGGCTGCGCTCCGATCCGCGGCGAGCGGGTGCCGTACTTCCGCGACCCCGAGCTGGCGCGGCGGGCCGCCGTCGCGCCGCCGGAGCAGTCGGACCGCGCGGCCGGCGCCGCGGTGCCGGCTGCCGGCGGCGCTCCAACACCATAAACGCGGTCGTTTCTGGTCTTGCTGGCATTTGAGACATGGTCATAAACGACCATGTTTATGATTACGTGTGGCTTTGCTCATAACTAGGGATTGACACGATATGGTCATGCAGCTAGACTGCGCCCACGCTCGCGGCAGGAGCAGGAGACAAGGAGCCCGAAAAGCGCATGCTCGAGGCCAGCAAGGAGCACTCCGAAGCGATGCGGCGCTACTTGGGCGCCGGGATCGTGGCGGCCTTGGCCGACGACGACGTGACGGAGATCTACGTCAACGCCGGCGACGGCGCGGTGTGGCTCGACCGGCGTAGCGCTGGCCGGGTGCGCTCGGCGGGCGCTCTCACCGAGTCGCAGGTGCGGTCGTTCCTCAACGCGGTCGCCAACGCCCACCGGGTGGAGCTGACGCGCGGCAACCCGCAGCTGCAGGCGGAGCTGCCCGACGATGCGCTGTTTCGCCAGGCGCGGCTCCAGGGGCTCATCCCGCCGCTCGCCGAGGCGCCGGTCTTCGTCCTGCGCAAGCCCGCGACGCGGGTGTTTAGCCTCGACGAGTACGTGCGGCAGGGCATCCTCTCGCCGGCGCACCGCGCCGCCCTCGCCGCGGCGGTCGATGACCGCCAGAACATCCTCGTGGCCGGCGGCACCAGGAGCGGCAAGACGACCCTGGTCAACGCCGTGCTCTTGGAGATCACCGAACGCTGCCCGCGGGATCGCGTGGTTGTGCTCGAGGACACCCGCGAGCTCCAATGCGCCGCCCTCGACCGGCTGTCGCTGCGCACGACCGACGAGGTGGACCTGGCCGGCCTGGTGCGGCTGACGCTGCGCTCGAGCCCGGACCGCATCGTCATCGGCGAGGTGCGCGACAAGGCGGCGATGCAGCTGCTCGACGCGTGGTCGACCGGCCACCCGGGCGGGGTGGCGACGGTCCACGCGACCGACGCTCTGGGCGCGCTCGAGCGGCTCGACCGGCTGGCGCAAAGAAACGGCGTGCCGTCGCAGGCGCACCTGGTGGCGGAGGCCGTCGACCTGGTGGCGGTCATCGTCGGCGGCAGCCAGCCGCGGCGGGTGCGCGAGATGGTGGGCGTCCGGGGCCTCGACGGGACCGGACGATACGAGCTCGAGACGATTGCACGAGAGGAGGAGATCCGATGAGGGCACGAGCGAGGCAGGGGGTGCGTATCGCCGCCGCGGCGGTCGCGGCGGCGCTTCTCGACAGCGCGGCGGCGTTCGCCGGCACCGGCGGCACGGACATGCCGTGGAACGGGCCGATGCAGGCGATCCTCGACAACATCACCGGGCCGACCGGCAAGATCATCGCCGGGCTGCTGATCGCGTTAGGCGGCATCGTCTGGGGTTTCACGCGGCACGAGGAGGGGTTCAAGCGGGTGGCGCAGGCGATCGTCGCGATCGGCCTGATCTTGGGCGCCACCAACCTCGTGACGACCCTCGGCTTCCAGGGGTGTGTGTTTTGAAGACCCCGGAGCCGCACGTGATCCATTCGGCGCTCCACCGGCCGGTGCTGATGGCGGGGGTGGACCGCGGCCTGGTCATCATCGAGGCGACGCTGGTGACGGCCCTCGTCGTCATGGGCGGCCTCGACTGGCGGACGCTCTCGGTGGCGGCCGTCCTGATCCTCGTCCTCCACCCCGCGATGGCCTGGGCGACGCGCACGGACTCGATGATCGCCGAGGTGTACGTCCGGAGCCTCGGGGCGCAGGACTTCTATCCGCCGGTCGCGAGCTGGCGCGCGCGGCCGGCGGCGGTGCGGGCGGCGATCCCGCCGCGGCGAGGCTAGGCGATGGCCGCGGCGCTGGCGCTCGGGCTGGGCTGGATGGGAGGTGCGCTCTCGTGGGCGCTCCTCGGCCGCCTGCGCGAGCACCGGACGGAGCCGGCGGGACTCTGCGACTGGCTCCTCTGGGCGTACCTGGTCGACGAGGGCGTCGTGCTTGGCAAGGACGGGAGCCTGCTCGCCGGCTGGAGCTATCGCGGCCCGGACACGAGCTCGGCGACCGCGGAGGACCTCGACGCCCTGTCGAGCCACGTCAGCCAGGCGATGCTGCCCTTTGGCAACGGCTGGATGCTGTCCTGGCAGGCCGTGCGCCACGCGGCGCCGGGCTATGCGCCGCAGGGGGCCTTCCCGGACCCGGTGACGGCGCTGCTCGACCTCGAGCGGCGGCGCACCTACGAGGCGACCGCGGCGCACTTCGAGACCGACAGCTTCGTGACGCTCTCCTACCTGCCGCCGCCCGACCTCTACTCGCGGCTCGCCCGGTACTTCGTGCAGGGCGAGCAGAGCGGCCTCAAGAGCTGGGAGGAGGTCCTGCGAGCCTTCCTGCAGGGCGCCGGCGAGTTCGAGCGGCGGCTGTCGGCCGTGCTGCGCATCCGGCGGCTGGGCTCGGACGAGCTGCTGACGCTCCTGCACTCTTGCCTAACCGGCCTCGATCACCCGGTCAAGGCGCCGGTCGAGGGCACCGAGATCGACAGCTTCCTCGCGGACCAGGAGGCGGTCGGCGGCTGGCAGCCGCGGATCGGCACGATGTCGATCCGGGCGCTGGCCATCCAGGGGTTCCCGGCGGCGAGCTACCTCGGGATGCTCGACCGGCTGAACAACGTGCCGTTCGCGCTGCGACTCTCCCACCGGGTGATCCCGCTCGAGCAGGCGACGGCGGCGCGCCTGATCCGGCGCCACCAGGTGCAGTGGTTCATGAAGCGGCAGGGCGCGACGGACCTGGTGCGCGGGGCGGTCAGCCGGCAGCGCCAGGCGCAGACCCCGGACCAGGAGGCCGAGGCGCGTCTCTTCCAGGACCAGGACGCCACCCGGATGGCCGGCGACGCGGCCACGGCAGCCGCGGAGAATGCCTCGGGGGCGGTGCGGTTCTGCTTCTACACGCCGACGGTGGTCGTGATGCAGCGCTCGGAGACCGCGGCGGACCAGGCGGCCGACGAGATCGTGAAGATCCTCGCCGACCGCGGCTTCACCGCCCGGCTCGAGACGATCAACGCCGTCGAGGCGTGGCTGGGGTCGCTCCCGGGCCACGGGTTTCCCAACCTGCGCCGGCCGCTGCTCCACTCGCGCAACGTCGCCGACCTGGTGCCGCTGACGAGCGTCTGGCCGGGGCTCAAGACGAATCCCTCGGCGTACTTCCCGGAGAACAGTCCGCCGCTCCTCTGGGCGGCGACGAGCGGCGCGACGCCGCTGCGCGTCAACCTCCACGCGAGCGACGTCGGGCACAGCCTGGTGGCGGGGCCGACCGGCGCCGGCAAGAGCACGCTCGTCAACCTGATGGTGGCGCAGTTCTTCCGCTACCCGGGAGCGCAGGCCTTCGTCTTCGACCTCGGCTACTCGGGGTACGTGCTGGCGCAGGCGGCCGGCGCCAGCCACTACGCGATCCGCGCCGGCGCCGGCGAGGAGGCGACCGCCTTCCAGCCGCTCGCGGCGGTCGACGACCCGGGCGAGTTGGCCGCCGCCGCGGAGTGGCTCGAGCTCCTGCTGTCGCTGCAAGGCGGGGTGGTCGTCGGCCCCGCCGCGCGGACCGAGATCGTGGCGGCGCTGCGCCAGCTCGCGGGCGAGAGCCGCGAGCACCGCACGCTCGGCAACTTCTGCGTCCAGCTCCAGAGCCTGGAGTTGAAGGACGCGCTGGCGCCCTATCGCCGGAGCGGCAGCCTCGGGCGTCTCCTCGACTCGGACCGCGACGATCTCGACCGCAGCTCCTATCAGGTTTTCGAGATGTCCCATCTCTGGGAGATGGGAACGAAGACGGTGGCGCCGGTGCTGCGCTACCTCTTCCACCGCGTCGAGGGGCGTCTCGACGGCCGGCCGACGCTGATCGTGATCGAGGAGGCCTGGCGGACGCTGCTCGACCCGTCGTTCGGCCTGCAGTTGAAGCAGTGGCTGTTGACCCTGCGCAAGAAAAACGCCGCGGTCATGGTGGTCACCCAGACCCTCGCCGACCTTCACAACTCGCCTTACAAGGCCGCGGTCGTCGAGAGCTGCCCGACGCGGATCCTCCTGCCGAACGCGATGGCGGCGAGCCCGGGGACGGCGGAGCTCTACCGCGACCTGGGGCTCAACGAGGCCGAGCTCGAGCTGCTCGCCGCGAGCCGCCCGAAGCGCGAGTACTACCTCAAGAGCCCGCACGGCAGCCGCCTCTTCGAGCTCGGCCTGGGGCCCGTGGCGCTGGCGTTCCTGGCGGCTCCCGAGGGCATGACGCCGCAAGAAACGATGCAGCGTGTCGACGAGCTGCGGCAGGAGCGAGGCCCGGACTGGCCGGCCGCCTGGCTCGCCGAACGCGGCCTGACCGATTGGATTCCCGACTATCAGCGCTTCACCGGAGGTCAAGGTCATGCGAAGGACAGGACAGAAGCTCTCCGCGCTCGCGCTTAGCGCGGCGCTGCTGCTGGCGCTCCTGGCGCCGGCGCCGGCACTGGCCTATGGCCCGGTGCCGGTCATCGACTACGCGCACATCCTGGTCAACCAGTACTGGCACTACCTGCACTACGTGCAGTTTGCGCTGCAGATCTATCAGCACTACCAGATGCTGGCGAACCAATTCCGGCAGATCACCTATCAGCTGACGGCGCTGCGAAAGCTCTCCAATCCCAACTGGCGCGAGGTCTACGACCTGCTCGCGAACCTCGACTGGATCATGCGTCAGGGCCAAGCGCTGGCCTACTCCTACAAGGACATCGACGCGCAGTTCCAGCAGGTCTTCCCCGGCTGGATCGAGGTCCAGAACTGGCCGGTGCAGCGGCAGACACAGGCCGTGCGGACCCTCGACACCATGCGCACGGCGCTCGACACGAGCTCCGAACAATTCCGCCACGACATCGCCGATCAGCTTTTCCTCGAGCGCATCAAGGCCCAGATGGACGGCATCCACGGCCACCAGGAGGCGCTCGAGATGCAGAGCACGATCCTGATGTACACGGCGCAGGAGCTCGGCGTCATCAAGCAGTCGCTGGCCGCTGGCAACAACGTTCAGGCGGTCTACTACGGCTATCTGATCAACCGCGAGGCGCAGGGCGAGGCGACGCTCGCGGCCGGGATCGATCGGACGCTCGCGAGAAACAGCGCGGAGCCAACGCCGGGCTACACCGGCATCCCCAATTGGTGGCCCTTCTTCTAAGGCGGTTGGACGGGCGGTGGGAGGTGGAGGCTCCTGCCGCCCGGCTTTTCCCGGCGCCGTGCCCGCCGGAGGCGACACCGGCGGTCGTTGCAGGGCGATGACGACGATGGAGGTGAGAGATGCGGAGAGGAAGCGGCAGGGGGTTCGGATGGATCGGCCTCGCGTTGGCGCTGGCGTCGTGCAGGCCCTCGGCCGAGGCGATCGCCGACGGCGAGGATCCGCTCGCGGCGCTCGCGTCGCCCGTGCAGAGCGCCCGGTACGACGGTCCGTACTGGACGCGCGAGGCGCATCGCAACTCGCCGAGCTGGCGGGCGGCCAAGGCGTTCTGCCGCAAGAGCCGCGACCGCGAGCTCCCGAACTGCCATGCGGTGAGGCTGGTCGAGCGGTGGGAGCAGCCCCTGCGCTCGCCGGGGATCGGCGCGCCGGCAACGATGCCGACGATGCCAGCGCTACCACCGCCACCGCCGCCGCCGCCGGCCCTGCATCCGGGGGACCCAAACCAGGCGGTGGCGGACGTGGCCGCCGTCAAGGCCTGGGAGGCGCGGCTCCTGGCTCGCGGCCAGGGCGCCGCCGCGGGAGGTCCGCGATGAACCGGCGGCGGGGCGCGGCCGTGCTGTTCGGCGCGGCGATGCTTCTCGCGGCGCGGCCGGCCGCGGCGGGTCTTCTCGACGACCTGGTCAAGGGCTACCAGACGGCCGCGAACTCTTGGCTGGCCACCCTGGTGCCGATGGCGGAGCGGACGTTCGGGATCCTGGCCGGCCTCGAGATCGCGGTCGGAGCGCTGATGTGGGTCGTCAACCGCCGGACCATCGACGAGATGTTCCTGGCCTTCATCCGGAAGATCCTGGTCCTGGGGCTGTTCTATGCCTTCCTGAGCCAGTTCCCGCTCTGGGTGCCGCGGATCGTCCAGGGCTTCCAGTCCGCCGGGCAGGCCGCGAGCCAGACGCAAGAGCTCTCCCCGAGCGGCGTGATCCAGGTCGGGATCGACATCAGCACGCGCCTGCTCAAGGCGTCGAGCTTGATCGGCCTGCTGCTGCCGGCGGTCGGGATGTTTCTCGCGCCGGTCGTGGTGCTGATCGTCATGATCGCCTTCATCTGCATCGCGGCGCAGCTGGTGATGACGCTCGTCGAGAGCTACCTGGTGGTGACCGGCGGTGTCGTCTTCCTGGGCTTCGCCGCCTTCCGCGGCAGCGCGCCGATCGCCGACAAGTACATCGTCTACGCGGTGCAGGTCGGGGTGAAGCTGTTCCTGCTGTACTTGATGGTCTCCACCGGGCTCGCGATGACCGCGAGGTGGGCTCAGGACATGGAGACGCAGTTCGCCATCTTCGGCGGGAACCTGAAGCCGCTGTTCGACCTCCTCGCCGGGAGCGTCGTCTTCGCACTTCTCGTCTGGAAGATCCCGACCCAGGTCAGCCACTTCCTGACGCAGAGCGTGCATCTGCACCTCCGCGAGGCGCTGGCGGATTAGGGCTCGCCCGGGCTCGAGCGAATGCGATGAGTGTCTTTTCCTTTTCCCGGCGCCCGGCGCCGCGCGGGCGCCAGGCCGGCAATCCGATCCTCGCCGGGCGCAGCGCCTTCGCCGGCGCCTTCGGCGACCTGGCGCGGGGCAAGCGCAACTGGCAGCTCGTGGCTTTCGGCCTGCTCGGGCTGTTCGGGATCGTGCTGGTGGCGTTCGTGCGGCTGGCGTCGGAGGCGCGGATCACGCCCTACGTCGTCGAGGTGGACAAGCTCGGCCGCGCCGTGGCCTTCGGCCCGGCGGAGCAGACGGCGCAGACCGATCCGAGGATCGTCGCCGCGACCCTGTCGCTTTTCATCCGCAACGTCCGCGCCGTGTCGTCGGACGGGGTGGTCGAGCGCGAGCTCCTGTACCGCGCCTACGCCAACACGACGGCCAAGGCGCGGGAGTTTCTGGACGGCTACTTCTCGCTCCCCGAGCACGATCCGCGTCTGCTCGGGCAGCGCTTCACCCGTTCGGTCGAGGTCGATGCGATCTTGCCGGTCCCGGGAAGCGCGGTCTGGCGGGTGCAGTGGACGGAGCGTGAGGCGCCCGTGTTCGTCGGATCGATCCACGAGTCGGCCTGGGAGGGATACCTGACGGTCAAGGTCCACCGCCCGCGGACGACGAGCGTGATCGCGGACAACCCACTCGGCATCTACGTCGCGGATCTGACGTGGACCGAGGTCACCAAGTCTCAAGCCAATGGAGGGATGCGATGACGAGGAATGGAAGGGTTTCTGTCGGAAGCGTCGCGCTGCTGCTGGGCGCGATGCTGAGCGCGGGAGCCGGACGCATGCTGGCGCAAGAGCCGGCTGGCGGGGGAGCGAACCCGGCGACGGCGGCCGCAGCTGGCCCGGCCTCGCCGGGCGCAGGACCGGCGGCGCCCGTGCCAGCAACGGGAACGACGGAGGCAACGGGAGCAACGGAGGCAAAGGCAGCCCCGGGAGCGCCGCTCGCGGCCGACGTCGAGCGGGAGGCCCGCGCCGCGGCGGCCGGCCGGGAGCCGGCGGTCCTCGAGCACGGCGACTTCGTGCAGGTGCCGTTCGGCCACCAGGTGCCGGTCGTGCGCTGCGCGCCGCTGCGGGTGTGCCTGATCGAGCTCGAGGAGGGCGAGCTGGTGCTCAACACGGTGACCGGAGACAGCGCGCGCTGGATCCTCGACCGGGCGGAGGCCGGTCCCCGCGGGCGGACCTCGGTCATCGTCGCCAAGCCGACTGCTTGCAACCTCACGACGAATCTGGTGATCACGACGAACCGGCGGATCTACCAGATCACGCTGGATGCGCGGCCCTGCAAGGGCGAGGACGGCGAGAACCCGCACGAGCCGTTCACGCGCCTGCTGCGCTTCTACTACCCGGACGAGCTGGTGCGGCGCTGGGCGAGCGCCGAGGAGGCAAGACGCGTGTCGGCGGCCGAGGAGGCGCTGGCGGTGACGCCGCTCGGCGCCGCCGGCGGCGGCCCGCCGCCGCTCGCCTCCCTTCACTTCAACTATCGCTGGACGCGCACGGGCAAGTACCCGTGGGTGCCGGTGGCGGTCTTCGACGACCAGGTGCACACCTACATCCGCCTGCCGGGGAGCGGCGTGGGCCAGGAGGCGCCGGTGCTCTTCCTCGTCGACCGCAAGGGCGGGACGGCGCTGCTCAACTACGCCGTCCGCGGCCAGTTCTACGTCACCGACCGGGTGTTCGACCGGGCCGCACTGGTCCTCGGGTCGGGTAAAGATCAACAAAAGCTCGAGATCACGCGGGAGCACTGACATGGACGAACCTCTCGAAGTGCCGTTGCCGCCGCGGCCGAAGCGGCTGAACCGGTTGGCGCTCGTCGCGGTGCTGGTGCTCCTCGGCGTGGCCGTCGCCGCGGTGTTCCTGACCTTGGCGCCGACCAAGCGGTCGAAGGCCGCGGCCGAGTCGGCGGAAGCCGCGGCGCCGCGGCCCACCTTCCTCGAGCACGAGCCGGCGGTCGCCGAGCCGCCGCGGCGGCCGGTGCCGGCGGAGGCTCCGGGCTACTGGCAAGACGCGATGCGAGAAGGCCGGGCGTCGGCGAGCGGCGCGCCGGCAGGCGAGGACCCGCTCGCGGCCGGGCTCGAGCCGGGTGGGCCGGGCATGCCGCCCGGAGCGGAGCGGGCGAAGACGCCGCCCCCGGACCCGCGAGCGGAGGCCTATCGGCGTGCGTTGCAGGCGCCGGTCGAGCCGCCGCGCGCGCCGACACCGGAGTCCGGCGACGGCGGCGGGGAGGGGAGCGGGGAGAGGATGGCGAGGCAGCTCGGCCTGGCGGCGCCGCTCGGGGTCGGGACCCTTACGGCGATGCCGGCGGCCTTCTCGGCGGGCGGAGCGGCCGGGACCTTGATGCCTGAAGGCGGCACCTCGGCAGCGCCGGCCGCCGGCGGCGCGCCGGGCGGAAGAGAGCATCAGAGCTTCCTACGGAGCGCGGAGACGCTCGCGCCGACGGCGCTCAAGCTCCGGCGAGATCGATTGGGCGTGGGCGTCGTGGTCGAGGCCGGAACCGTCATCCCGGCGGCGCTGGTGACGGCGGTCGACTCCGACGTCGCCGGGCCGCTCGTCGCCCAGGTGACGCGGGACGTCTTCGACCGCACCCAGCGGCAGGTCGTGATCCCGCGCGGGTCGCGCCTGCTCGGGTCCTACGACAGCCAGGTGGCGCTCGGCGAGAGCCGCCTGCTCGTCGCCTGGGGCCGGGTGATCTTCCCGGACGGCAACGGTCTGAGCTTTCCGGGCCTGCCCGCGACGACCAAGTCGGGCGAGGCGGGCCTCACGGGCTCGGTCAACAACCATCTGACCCGGGTCTTCGGCAGCGCCATCCTGCTGTCGGTCCTGAGCGCCGGCGCCCAGCTGTCGCAGCCGCAGGAGTCCGCGGCCTTCGGCGCGGCGGCGTCGACGCGGCAGGTGGCGGCGGCCGCGGTGGGCCAGGAGCTGTCGACGGTCGCCATCGAGATGCTGCGGCGCCAGATGTCGGTGCCGCCGACGATCCGCATCGCGGCGGGCACGAGCTTCTACGTCTTCCTGCGCGGCGACGTGAGCTTCGAGGAGCCGGTCCAGGAGTAGGGCCAGGGGGGGTCGAGTGCGCGCGTCAGCAACGAAGCATATCCAAAACCAGACCATTACATTTCATGGTCATCAAGGAGGGAGACCTATGCATGCCAAGCGACGGTGCCTTTGGATCGCAGGTGTCGGGCTCGCGCTGCTCGGTGGAGCGCTGACGCCGGCCGGCGGCCAGCCGGTCAACGGCCGAGGCTTCGGCCAGCAGTACGTGGGGTTTCAGGACGTCAACGGCAACGGCGTCCTCGACTGCGGGGAGCCGGTGACGATCCGGGTGTTCTACATCGACTTTCCATCGGACACGACGGGCAGCATCACCGGGGAGATGGTGGCGCCGTTCGCGGGCACGAGCGGCCTGTCGTTCATCCCGGGCTCGCTCGAGTTCGACCCCGTCTTCAGCGCCGGCAGCTGCGGGGAGACGTTCGTGACCGGCAACGGGGAGGGCGACGCCGAGGCGACGGTCGATTTCAGCTGCGGACCGCCAACGAACAACAGCGGCAACGCGGTGTCGTTCCTCTACCGGGCGACCTTCGTGGGCTCGCAGCCGAGCTTCACGGCGGTGATGCGGGGCACGACGAGCGACGGCCTCGACTCGCGGCCGCAGTTGACCCAGAGCGGCAACATCGGCGCGACCTGCAGCGGTCCGGCGCCGAGCGTCGCCGTCACCAAGACGGTGGCGGGGACCGGTTCTCCTGGTTCGACCCTGCTCTACACGATCTCGGTCACCGATCAGAGCGGCCTGGGCCTGGGCGGGCTGCAGCTGACCGACGTCGTGCCGCCGAACACCGTCTTCGATGCGGGAGCCTCGTCACCCGGCTGGGCCTGCGCGGCGGACTCGGCCGGCTCGCTCTGCCGGCTGTCGGCGGGGAACCTCGATCGCAACGCCACGGTGACGAGGTTCTTCGCGGTGGACCTGGCGCCGACCCTTCCTGCCGGCGTCACGAGCGTCAGCAACACCGCCTGCGCCCGGTCGGGTCCGTCCACGGTCGTCGGCTGCGGTAGCGTCTCGACGCCGACCGCCGGCCGGACGATCCTCACCCTGGCGAAGAGCCTCGCGAGCGGCACGGGCACGCCCGGCGGCACGGTCGTCTACAACCTCTCGGTCGTCAACAGCGGCACCCAGGACTCCGGTCCGGTGACGTTGCACGAGACGGTGCCGGCCAACACGACCTGGGCCGGGGGAGGCGGCTGGTCGTGCTCGGGCACGGCCGCGGGCTCGACCTGCTCGCTCGCCCTCGGCAACGTGGCGGCGGCCGGCGGCTCGGCCAGCACGCAGTTCTCCGTCGTCATCGCGAACCCGCTGCCAGCGGGCGTCGGGAGCGTCGCGAACACGGCCTGCGCGGACGCGGCCAGCGCCGTGGAGAGCTGCAGCACCGCAACCATCCCGACGACCGGCATGGCGCTTCTCGCGGTCAACAAGACGGTCGCCGGGACCGGCGCGCCGGGATCGAACCTCATCTATTCGATCGCGGTCCAGAACACCGGCAACGAAGGCGCGGCAAACGTGACCGTGACGGAGCTGGTTCCGGGCCTCACGACCTACGTTGCAACCGGGAGCTCGCCCGCCTGGGTCTGCCCGGGCACCGCGGCGGGCACGACCTGCACGGCGGCGATCCCGTCGCTGCCGGCCGGAGCGTCGACGGTGCTGACCTTCGTCGTCGCGATCGAGTCGCCGCTGCCGGCTCGCGCCACGACGATCGAGAATCAGGCCTGCGCGGCGGCCGCGGGCGTCCCGACCGCCTGCGGCTCGACGAGCATCGCGACGACCGGGCAGCCGAGCCTGCATCTGGTGAAGACCTACGGCGGCGGCGCGGTGCTGCCGAACGCGGTGCTCGCCTTCACTCTCACGGTGTCGAACACCGGCAATCAGGACCTCGGCGCCGCGGTCGTCAGCGAGACGGTGCCGGCGCTCTCGAGCTTCGACGCGGGCGCGAGCGACGCGCGCTGGTCGTGTGCGGCGGCGTCGGCCGGCTCGAGCTGCACGCTCAATCTGGCGAGCGTTCCGGCCGGCTCGAGCCAGACCGTGGTCTTCGCGGTCGACGCGGCCTCGACGCTCCCGCCGGCGGCCGTGATCTCGAACGCCGCCTGCGTGAGCGGCGTCTCGCTCTTGCCCGAAGCGGCCGCCAAGGCGCTGCGAGCCGCCCTGCGGCGGGGAGCGCGGCCGGCGCGGACGGCGGTGCCCGAGGCCTGCGGCGCCGTCTCGACCCCGCCGGCGCTGTCGATCGATACGACGCTCGCGGCGACGGTGGGCCACAGCGGCCCGGCGCTGCCGGGGGATCTCATCCACTACACGCTCACCGTCCCCAACCCGATGGCGAGCACGCTGACCGCGCTCCTCGAGAAGGCGTCGCTCGACGCGAACACGACGCTCGTGGCGGGTTCGGTGACGACCAGCCAGGGCGTCGTGAGCGCCGGCAACGGTGCGAGCGACACGACGGTCGCGGTGGCGCTCGGCGATCTTGCCGCCGGCGGCACAGCGACGGTCGGCTGGGACGTGAGGGTCAACTCGCCTCTGCCTGCGGGCATCACCGAGGTCGCGGCGCAGGTCGCAACCACCGGCGGCAACATCCCGCCGGACGAGAGCGGCCCGCCACCGCCGCCGTCGACCCCGGGACCGACCGAAACGCCGGTCACCGCGGGGACGCCGCCGCCGCCGCCGCCGCAGGCGATCCCGACGCTCAACGAATGGGGCCTGGGGTCGATGGTGGTGCTCCTCGGCGCCATGGCGGCGGTCGTCATGCGACGGCGGCGCTCCGGGGCGGCGGAGGTCTAGGGCGTGCGCTCGCTCCGTCTCGCGGCTGCCCTGGCTGCCGTCCTCGGCGCCGGCTCGGGCGTCGCCCCCGGGCCGGCGCCGGGCGCCGGGAGTGAGCGTCCCCAGGGCGGGTCCACGGCGCAGGGTCCGACGGTCGTCTTCACGACCCCGGGCCCGAAAGCCGTGACGCTCAAGGTCTGCAACCAGTTCGGCGAGTGCTCGACGGTCACCCATACGGTCATGGTGCTCGATCCGCGCCCGGCGGTCACCAGCTTCTCGGTGACGCCGCCGCGGCTCGAGCAGGGGCAGAGCGTGCTGCTCGACGCCACGGGCAGCGGCCAGCCGCCGCTCTCCTACAGCTGGCAGCTGCTGCACAACGGCGTCGCCTTGGGAACGCTCTTCGGCGCTCACGTGACCTGGTCCACCGCGGGTCAGCCGCTCGGGACCTACACGGCAAACCTCGCGGTCAAGAACGCCTCGGGGAGCGCGGCCGGCGCAGCGGACTTCACGGTCGTCGCGGCGAGCGCCACGCGCTATTTCACGGTGGCGCCGTGCCGGGCGCTCGACACCCGCGTCTCGCACCAAGCACTTCTCGGGCAGGGGCCGCCGCTGGTGATCGCGATCGGGGGCCTCTGCGGCATCCCAGTCGGGGCGCGCGCCGTGGCGGCGAACTTGACCGCGGTGGCGCCAGCTTCGCCGGGCTTCATCTCCGTCTACCCGGCGGACTTCGCGCATCCCACGGTATCCAGTCTCAACTTCAACGCCGGCGTGACCCGCGCTAACTCGGGCGTGCTGCCGCTCTCGACGGATGGCACGGCCCGCCTCGCCGCCGTGGCAAGCCTGAGGGCGGGCTCGGTCGACCTCCTGGTCGACGTCGCCGGCTATTTTGCGAGCCCGACCGGCAATCCGCCGGCGGCGCTCGAGTTTCAAGCTCGCCTGTGCCCGTTCGGCTTCTGCGAGTTCGCGGCCGGCACCGCCGTCTTCTTCTCGCAGGCGTTTGCGGGCACGCCGACCGAGTACCGCTACGACTGGACGGGGAGCGGAGCGTTCACCGAGCGCTCGCCGACCCCGATCAAGTCCCACGTCTACCCGAGCGCCCTGGGCGTCGTGACGCCGGCGGTTCAGGTCGTCGGGGGGTCGGTCGTCTCGACCCTCGCGCAGCCGACGCCGATGTACATCACGGCCGCGATCCCGTCGGAGCTGCCGGCGGCGCCGGTCGTGATCGCGGCCACCTTCGTGGGGTACGTGATCTCGTCTTCGATCGATCCGACGATCACCGGTCCGCACCCGGCTTACCAGCTGGCGATCGCCAACACGCCGCCGAACCTCTTCGGCTACGACGTGTATGCCTCGAAAAACGGCAGCCCGTTGCAGCTGGTCGCGGCGCTCGCTCCGGCCTTGCCCCCGACCGAGCCGCTGGTCGTCGACAACTTCTCGCCGGCGACGGACTCGCTGCGGATCGTCGTCACGGCGGTCGGCTTCGCGGGAGAGGGGCCGGCGTCGGCCCCGATCGGCTTGACCCATCCGTGACGGTGGGGAGGAAAGGGGGACGTCGATGGTGACGATGGTGCAGGGCGGGGGCGACGGCGCGCGGCTGCGGGCGGCGGTGGACCGGCTGCACGTGGCGCAGTTGGCGGCGCTCGCGGCGCCGGAGGCTTGCCATGCCGTAGGGCCCGACGCCCACAGCGCCGAGCGGCGGTTGCTCGAGCACGTCGCCGAGATCGGGTCGCTTCTTGCCCGGCTCGGGCGGGCAGATGTCGAGGTGGCAGGCGCCGTGAAGGTCCGGCAGCGGCTGGTAAGCCTGGCCGTTGCGAGCTCGAACACCCTGGCCGAGCTGGTGGGCCTGGCGTTCGAGCTCGAGGCAGCCGGAGGAGAAGCGGGCGAGGCCGGCGCCATGCCGGCGGTGGCGCCGCCGGCGGCGGTGCGTGGCGGGAGGCCCCGGAACGACGGGGCGGTCTTGCCTGGCTCGGCGAGAGGCGCAGCGCCGGGGAAGGCGCCGAGTTCCTATCGGGCGGTGACGGACACAAACCGCCTCCTCGTCGATCAGCTGAGGAGGCTGATGCAGCACGCGCAGCGGCAGGAGAGCTGGCGTTCAACGCGGCCGGGCGAGCTGTGGCGGGGCCTCCTGCTGCAGGTCGCTGAGTTGTTTCCGCTGGTGGCGGCGCTCGAGGCTGGCGCTCTGTCCGAGGCCGCGGCCCAGGAGTTGAGCCGCCTGACCGCCGACGCGGCCAATTACCTTGCTTTCCTTCGCTGCTTTCCACGGGCGCCCACGGCATGACCCATGTGGGTACGGCTCGATGACTCGATCCCGAACCATCCGAAGTTCGTCCGCGCCGGGCCAGAGGCGTTCGGGCTCTTCGTGGCGGGCCTGTGCTACTGCAACCGCTACGAGACGGACGGACTTATCCCGAAGCTCGCAGTGCCGAGCCTCCTACCCGGGATCACGGGGCGTCGCGCGATGGAACTAGCGAAGCGGCTGGCCGCGAACGACCCGAAGAATCCCTCGTGGGTCGACGAGGGCGAGCACTATCGCGTCCACGACTACGACGTCTATCAGCTGCCTCGCGACGACGTTCGCGAGCAGCTGAAGCGCGACATGGCGGCGGAGCGCAAGCGCCGGCAACGGGCGCGGGGGCGTGAGCGTGACCTTGGCGTGACGGTCACGCGTGACGGTCACGCGATCGGTCGCGATGTCACGCGTGACGGTCACGCTCGCCAGCGTGACGGTCACGTAGCTGTCACGGGTGACGGTCACACTCCCCAGGGTGACCGTCACGCAGCGGTCACGGGTGACGGTCACGCCCCCCTCCCCGGACCCCTCCCCCCACCCGTCCCCGTCCTGGAGCAAAGAGAGTTCTCTATCGCGCCGGCGCGCGAGGCGGCGGCCGCGGGCCGCGCGGGCCGCGCGGCGAGGAGCCGTGGCGCCCGCGGCGGCGCCGGCGGCGCCTGGGAGGGCCGATGAGACCGCTCGCGGCTTGTCTCGAGGATCTCGCGCTTCGTCCCCTCGGTCTCGATGGCGAGGCGCCGACGTGTTGCGAGTGCGGCCGGCCCGAGTACGGCCTGGTCGATGGTCTCTGCACCGCCTGCGAGCGCGGCGGCGCGGCGGAGAGAGGCGCCGAGGAGTGGATCGCCACGGCGCTCGCGGACCGGGCGGGAACGCTCGCCGCGGTGGGCGTCCCGCCCAAGTATCGCGAGCCCTTCGAGGAGCCGGAGCGCTGGCCGCGCGACGCGAAGGTGGCGCTCGACATCGCCGCCTGGCAGGGCATCCCCTGGTCGGTCTTTCTCACCGGCAACACGGGCGTGGGAAAGACCTTCCTGGCGACGGAGCTGCTCTGGCGCAACCACGTGCAGCCCTCCGGCGCACGCTCGGCTGGCTTCGTCCGGGCGTCCCGGGTGCCCGGCCTGGTCTTCGGCGGCGCCCGCGTGCGCCAGCTCGAGGTCTTCTGGCTCTTCGACGTCGAGGTCCTGGTGATCGACGAGGTGGGCATAGGCCACCCGGGAGGGGGCTGGGAGGCGCTCGACGAGGTGATCGGCCAGCGGTGGGAGCTCGAGCTCCCGACGATCGTCACCTCGCGCTGGACGTTGCCGGAGATCGCCGCGGAGGCGGCCAGCGCCGCGGACCGCCTGGCCGAGGGGCTGGTGGCGACGGTGGAGGGGCGGTCGCGGCGGCGGCCGCCGGAGAACGTGACCGGCCTGACGCGATTCGAGCGCCGGACGGGCAGAGGCCTTACGAAGGGCCTCGGTCGGCAATCCTGCCGCGAGGCGGTTCAGACGAAGGAGACGGCATCATGAAGAAACGCACGATCGTAAGAAAGCTCCAGGACCAGCTGGCCGAGGAGGTCAGCGCGTCCGATCTCCGAGTGGTCGGCGGAGGAAAGATCACGATCACTCAGGGCGGCGGGGGCCACGTCATCGTCGTCGGAGACATGGCCTACTAGCGGCGTGACCGCCCGCGGCGGCCATCATCCCTGGACGGACCGTCGGCGGTCAGCGAACGTCGACGGGAAGGTCCAGGAACAGCCCCCGCGGGCGGGTCTACCCCGGACCGCGAGTGTGAAGACGCAGCTTGGTGCAGATCGATAAGGAGACCTTGGATCGTGCCTGGAAGAGTGATGATCCTGTCCGTTCCGCAAGACACCCACGCGCATGCGATGTGCGAGGCGATCGAGCGCAAAGGCGGCGAGGTCGCGGTCTACTACACGACCGACTTTCCGGAGCGGCTGGGCCTCACGATCCGGCCGGCGCGCCGAAGCGCGTCGCTCGCCGCGCATGATCCCGGGCGCAGGGAGCTCGGAGCCGAGTGGAGCGCCGTCTGGCTGCGGCGGACGTGGTTTTCGACGGCGCCGGCGGCATTTGAGGAGAGCGATCGAGCGATCATCGAACGCGAGTGCCGGCAGATGCGCCGGAGCTTCCTCGCGCTGCTTTGCCCGGCGGCATTCTGGGTCAACCCGCTCCACCGCCAGGAGCCGAGCAAGCCGGCGCAGCTCGTCGCGGCGCTGCAATGCGGATTCCAGGTCCCGCGGACACTCGCCAGCAACGATCCGAGCGAGATCCTGGCCTTCGTACGGGCGGCGCCCGGGCCGGTCGTGTTCAAGACCTTCTGCTCCCTGGCGCCGACGACGGTCGTCACCGAAGAGATGCTCGCCGAGCCCGAGCTGCTGCGGTGGACCCCTGGGATCTACCAGCACTACGTCGAAAAGAGCTACGAGGTGCGCGTGACGGTCGTCGGCAGCCGAGTGTTCGCGGTTCGCATCAACTCGCAGGCGACCGCTCGCGGGAAGGTCGATTGGCGAGAGGCGCAGCGCAGCCCCGGCGGCAGGCCGAGCGATCTGACGCTCGAGACGGTGGCGCTCCCGGGGTTCATCGAGGGTTGTTGCCAGCGGCTAATGCGAAACCTGGGGCTAGTCTTTGGAACGATCGATCTCATTCTGACGCCAACGAACAGGCACGTCTTTCTCGAGGTGAATCCATCGGGTCAGTTTCTGTTCGTGGAGGCTGAAACGGGCGTGGCCCTTCTCGACGCCCTGTCGCAGATGCTTCTCGAAGGGCGAAGAGACTATGCGTGGGACTCGGGCTCGCCAAGCGTGCGGTTCGATTCGGCCTTCGAGGGAGCGGTGGAGGCGCGGCAAGCAAAGGCCATGGCCGAGCATGTCGCGGATCCCCGGCCGTGGTGATGCGCCAGGAGCTGGTGTGCAGCGAGCTGGGAGCAGCTGCTTGACCAGGCGGCCGGTCGTCCGCTACTACGGCGGCAAGGCCGCGCTGGCGCCGTGGATCATCGCGCACATGCCGCCGCACGACGTCTACGTCGAACCCTTCGGAGGCGGCGCCGCGGTGCTGCTGCAGAAGAGCCGGGCGGCAACCGAGGTCTACAACGACCTCGACGGCGAGATGGTGAACCTGTTCCAGGTGCTGCGGGACCGCGAACAGGGCGAGCGCCTGGTCAGGCTCGTGGCGCTGACGCCGTTTGCGCGCGAGGAGTTCCTGTCGGCCTACGAGACGACGAGCGATCCGGTGGAGCGTGCTCGGCGCCTGCTGGTGAGATCGCACCTGGGCTACGGGGGCGCGGGGACCTTCGGCAGAAAGACGGGCTTCCGCCCGGCGCCGCGCTCGAGACAGCAGCGCGGCACGCACCCGGCGGAGGACTGGGCACGCTTTCCGCGGGCGCTCGGCGAAATCGTGCGTCGGTGCGAGAGCGTGGTGATCGAGCACTGCGACGCGCTCGAGCTGGTGAGGCGCTACGACGGAACTGACACGGTCTACTACGTCGATCCGCCCTATCTCAAGGGACTGCGCGGCGACCGCGGCCATCTCTACGCCCACGACCTCGAGGACAGCGACCACGTGTCGTTGGCTGCGGCGGTAAAGCGTCTGAGCGGCACGGTGTTGCTGAGCGGCTACCGCTCGCGCCTCTATGACGAGCTCTATGCAGATTGGCACCGCGAGGAGCGTTGGTCGGTCGTGCAGGGCGGGGGCCGGCGCTGCGAGGTGCTGTGGATGAACCGCTGCCCGCCGGCGCCGCGGCTGTTCGCGGGGGAGCCGGCGTGAGGGAGCGCAGCCTCTTCCCGATCGTCGCCTTCGACCTGATCGACGATCGGAGCGCCGACCGCGCGCTCGAGCAGTGGGGCCACTGGCTGGGCGGGTGCAACCGGCCCTTCGGGCGTCAGAGCTGGGGCCTCACGGTCCATGGCGTGCTCGCCGGCGTGGCGGTGTCGGCGTCGACGGTGAACGCGACCTGCGGCGGCTTCGAGCGCCGCGAGGTCGTGGAGCTCGCGAGGCTCTGTGCGCACCCGAGCCATCGCGACGTGACCCGGGTGGTGCTGCGGCTGTGGCGCAAGGTAGCTCCGGGAGCCTGGGGCGCCGAGTATTGGCTGGTGCGGGCGCTGGTCTCCTACGCAAACGCCGTCCGGCACCGCGGTGACATCTACCGCTTCGACGGCTGGAAGAAGGTGGCGGAGGTGGCGTCGAGCGGGGGCGGCGGGACCTGGAGCCGCCCGAGACGGCCAGGAGAGCGCAAGACGGTGTGGGCGTTCGAGTTGGGGGGAGTGGGTGGCGGGGAGGCAGCCGAGCGGGTCGTGCGCGTCGGGGACACCCCCCAGAGAGGTGAGAAGTGAAGGTGCGTGTGCTGGAGAGAGGTGCGCCGGCGGTTGCTGCGAAGAGAGGGGATCGCCTCGGCTGGAGGCTGGCCACGAGAGAGCTGCCGGCTGTTCCCGAGGGCCAGAGGACGAAACGCGGGCAGGGAGCTTGGCGGACCTGGGCGCGCCTTACACGAGGTCTGTGACGAATGGCTGGGGCGAGCTCGGAACGCGCGATTGAGAGCCTCTCGGGGGCGCTGGACGCCATCCTCGAGTTGTCCGGCGCTGGCCGCGTCGTCGAGGCCTGTAATCATCTGTCGGCCGTGCTCGAGAAGGCGAGCGAGCCGCCGCGTCGGGACCTGCCGCCGGGCGTTCGGCCGGATCTGCACCGCCTCATCGCGCTTCTGACCCTCTCCCCGTGGAGCGAAGTGCTTCGCTGGGCGGCATCTCTCGAGGTGGACTTGCGCGATCTCGTAGAAGCCGAGGTTGCTTATGCGGAGCGGGTCACGATGAAGACGGCTCAGAGGTGGCGGAGTGATGGCGATGGCCCGCCCTACCGCAACGAGGTGGGCGTTCGCTATCCCGTGGCGTGGTATTGGGAGTGGCGGCACAAGGGCCGACAGACGATGACCGCGCAAAAAATGACGCGCGGCCGCCGGCGGCTTTGAGGCTCAGATCACGCGGAGCGCCGCCGTTGCCTGTGAAGAAGGTCTCCCATTAAGAACCGCAGGTGATCCTCGACCCGTGCTGCAGCGCGGGCCAAGTCTGGACCGTGTCTGTGCAGATAAACGGTGTCAGTCATCGGTCGGCCCTGGTGCCCCAGGAGCTGGGCGCGGTGTTCTGGCGCAATAACCCCTACCGAGTGGGTCGAGAACCCATGGCGAAGCGTTTTGACCGGCATAGCCGGAAGACCCGCACTCCCGAGGACGACTGCCCATGCCTCATTGAGCCGGAAGAGCGGTCGTCCTGGCTTGTCCCCTGGGATGGTGAGATGCTCGGACCCGGTGGGCCGATCGATGGCTCTGATGCAGCGAATGGACTCGGGGCCTAGGTAGATCCAGCGTCCACCGCGGTTGCCTCCACGGTCCCCCTTGGCACGCGGTATCCCGATGCGGGGCACCGGGTCGTCCAGGTGGCACCAATCGAGGCGTGTCCAAAGGAGCTCCGTGCGATGGCGCACGCCCGTATAGATGGCGATGCGGAGGGCAAGGAGGGTCCGCAGTGATAGCGGCGCTGACTTGCTGCAGGCAAGGCGAGCTTCGAAATCGCGGAGGATCTTGCCAACCGCGGCATAGCCAGCGGCATCGAGGAAGTTCTCGCTCGGGCTGGACTCGTAACGGCGAACGAGCCTGGCCGACGCGACATTGCGCGTGACCCACTCCATCCGATAGGCGAACTCTAAAGCGGCCGAGAGCTGCTGCAGGGCGGCGTTGGCCATGTATCGGCCGCCTCCCTTGGCCTTTGGTCGGCGTGCGAGGACCTTGGTCGGAATGTCACGGATGAGCTGGCGGGCCATGTCGACGGTGAGGTGAGGAAGCCGGAGGGATCCCACCGCAGGTATCAGGTAGAGGCGCCAAACATCGTCGTAGCTCGCAAGCGTTCGGGGACTCATGACAGCGCCGCGGGCCTCGCGCAGGTCATCCATGTACTCGCCATGAAGCTGAGCGATGGTCATTGAGCGACCGCGCGCCAAGGCAGGAAGGCTATCTTCTGCCTGGAGCTCGCGGGCGAGGCGAGCCGCTTCCGCTCGGAGGCTTTCGACCTCTTCGACGGACATCGCCGCAGAGAGGTCGGCAACCGGACTCCAAACACCGTGCTGGCGGACCCCGACTTGGACCACGGTGCGGCGAACGCGGAGGCAGACCATAGTTCTCGCTTTTTCTAAGATATAGTACCCGGCGTCGGACACCGCGGGTCTACGAAAAGCTTGTTTCACGACGCCGAGGTTGATGCGGGGAACCGGGGGATGGGTGGGACGGCGGGCCATAAGGTGAACCCTCCTCGACGATGCAGCGTTCGTCTGTCGCTAGCCCCTCTGGGAGGGCTTACACAAAGCCCGTCAGCGGGGCAGGCCGGTGGCTAGAGGTCGAACCTCTTGGCTACCCCCCTCCGAGATGCGGCAGGGGAGGGAGCCGGTACTTATTCGGCACTTTCGCGACGGGGAATTGGGGCTAATTCAGGGTGGATCCGCAGTAGTCGAGGGAAGCCGCGAAGGGGCTCAACCCGCTGAAAGGAGGGTGCTTAAGCCCACTCGAAGGGAGCTGGGCTATAATCCCTCGCTAGATGGGGTTCAGGGGGTCCCGGGTTCAAATCCCGGCGTCCCGACCAAGATCCTCTGAATTTTCAATGAGTTAGCTCAGCGCCCTAAAAGGCTCACTGGCGCCCGGCACTTATCCGGCACTTTCGCGGGCACCTCCTTCCGCGCGGAGCTGACGTTCCATCTCCTCCTCCGCGACCACGCGCAGCCAGTCCGACATCGAGCGCCTCGCGGCAGCAGCCGCCTGCTCGATGCGGGCCTTTTCTTCGGCAGTCACGAGAAGACGGATGGACTCGGCCCTACGCACGTGGCAATAGTATTGCTATGTCCGTTCAACGTCAAGATGATCTGTAGGCATTGGCCGGTGTGCCGCAAGGCGTGGCCGTCTCGATCTCGGAAGGCGCAGGGCAGGTGCACCGTACCGCGAAGCGCATCCAGGGCGCGGGATCATCACCGGCGGCCGTGAGCTGCGTAGCTGCTCGACGAGCAGTGGGCATGGACCCGGCCGCGCGAGGCGGTGCAGGTCGTCAAGGGCGTCGCCGTCTCGGTGCGCACTCTGGGGCTCGCCCAGGGCGTGGCGATGCTGGCCCGCGGCGGCGGGGTCTCCTCCGACGTCATCCTCGTGGCCGTGGCTCCCGCGCGCGTGGTCCCCGAAGCGCGGGGCGCAGGATCGCCTCCTCGCATGCGCCGGCGCAGAGGTCCCGCTTTCCGGAGGCTCGCGGGCCCGGGGGTCGTCCTGAACGATCCCGGGACCGGTCCCTCCGCAGCCTCGCCATCGGCCACAGCCTCGCCGTCGGCCACAGCCTCGCTGCCCAGCGCAGCCTCGCCAGCTATCGTGGCCGCTCCTGGCGCCGGGAGCCATCTTGTTCGGCGACTGGTCGCAATCCCACCTGACTGATCTGGTCTCCTCCGACCATCTCCGGCCAGAAGGAGTGGGTGTGCAAGCACGGCTGTCGCAATCCCACCTGACTGATCTGGTCCCCTCCGCCTCGTCAACAATCTGATCGCCGAGTACAACTCGCTCAAGTCGCAATCGTCGACTTCGTCAGCATCGGCGTCGGCCCCCTCCGCACCGGCATCTTCAACATCGCCGACGCCGCCATCACCCTCGGCGTCCTGCTGCTGCTCATCCCCTGGCGCCGCTCCTCGATCTTCTCCCACTTCTGACCGCAGGCTACTTCGACGAGGCGGCCGGGAGGGTGGCCGCGACACCTCGCGGGGCCACTGCCCGCCCATCTCGACGAGACAGCTGGTAACCGAGCGCCGCGAGCATCAACGCCAGGCCCACCACCATGACCCACTTCAACGGGACGAGAAACAACGACCAGTACCACGGCCGGCTTGGAGCGCCGGCCAGGGGAGCGGAGACCACCTCGCCCTCCTCGATGAACGGGCGCCAGTACCGGCGGGCGTGGTCCGCATTCAATAGCTCGCTGTGCCCCGTGCGATAGAAGCGATCCACGACGGATGCCGTGCCAAAGCCAAAAGTCCCGCTGGAGCCATATCCCCACGAGGCGCTCTCGGCGAGCACCGGCCAGACGTCGAGCCAGCTACAATCGTTGACGACTGCCTTCAGCCGCCTGCCCGTGCCCGTGTAGCGCTCCCACTCGAAATCAGCCGGGAGCACCGAGGCACAGAGCACGATGCGCTCGAACTCCGCGTCGAACTTCAACTCGAGCAGCCGCCCGACGATGTACGTCCCATAGCTGTGGGCGATGACGGAGATCGGCACACCCGGGCCGTCACGCGCGAGCACCCTATATTGCTTGTAGATCCTCTCCACCGGCCGCCCACGCAAGCTCTTGAGCGGCAGCAGGAAGCGCACGACGTCGAAGTACCCGTACTTGAGCGGGAAGACGCGGATCTGCGAGCTCTCCTCGAGGGCGACCTTCACCTCCTCCTGCCAATCCGCCCTGGTCCTGATCCCGTGCACCAGCATCACCATCCGCTTGGCAGCGCCCTCGCGGAGGTAATCCGCGAAGCCCTCGGCGAAGACCCGGTAACGCACGGAGCCGTCCTCACCCTTCTCCTCGTAACAGTAGCGCCGGGCGAGGTCGAAACCGGCCAGGTCGAAGTCGCGAGCCGTGACCTGGTCTTCGCGCATGGGACGATGAGCGATCCCGCGCAACAACGCCGCCGCCCCCTGTTCCTTGCCCGCGGCCGCCATGGCGAACTCGTCGATATATTGCAGGATCCCGCCATAGTGCCTCCTCGCCCAGTCACGGGAACCGCCAAGATCTCCTCCCAGGGCTCGCCTCGCGGCCTCGTCGAGAAGCAGCGGATGCCGTCCCCCATATCGCAAGGCAGCTCTCTCGCCATCCGCGGTGAGGCCTCGGTTCTCCACCGCCTTGCGCCTTGCGATCAGGTCCCTCGCCTCTTCCAGGGTCAGGAGCTCGACGAAGAATGTATTCAGGTTGTTCAGGTAGTAGTCGTCTCCGGCCCGCCGCTTGAGCGGATGTGTGTAGTTCACGACGAACTGAATGCCACGACTCCGGTCCTCGACCAGGCCTCGGATGTCCGTGAGGTTCTCTGCCGTCAAGATCGATCCCGGGCGGGCCCGCGCAAAGTTCTTCTCGAAGTCATCGCAGATCAGGAGCAAGCGCTTGCCGGCCACGATGCGCCGCGCGGCCTCCAACGTTTCTTGCAGATACCGATCCGGCATGTTCTCTACCGCGAAGCCGGCCGCCGTCAATTGCCGCACGATCTCGCTGCGCACGCGGTCGCCGTCGTAGCGGCCGGCAAGGTAGATGGCAACGAACTCCTGACTGAGCTCGGCTCCGGCCGTGCACAGTGCGGCCAGCCGTCGCATCACCGTGGTGATCCCGATCTCGGGGACCCCCACCAGCTTGACGGAATCGCCCCCCTGGATGGCCTCGACGAGCTCGGCAAGCAGGTTCCGCCTCACAAACAGCGCGTCCGTCAGGTCCCTGGCTGACAGGGGAATGCTCATGACACTGCTTCCGGCTGCGACCGCAAGTTGCCGATCTCCTGATTGAGCAGCTCTTGACGAGCGGCGAAGATAGCGAAGAGGGGGTAGGTGAGCTGGTACCTGTTGCCCTCGGGCCCCTCCAGCAGCCGAGTCACGCCGTACGCGCACAGGTGGGCCGGCGCGTCGACGAAACGGAACCGCTTCGGATCGATCTCGAAATTCCCATACAGGTGATCGACCACTTCGTCGACGCTGACGCGCGGGACCCTGGTCAAATCACCCTCGTCGCTCCCGTGTTTGTACGAGATCGCGGCAAGCGCCGCCAGGAAGATCCTCGACTCCTCCCGCCCGGGGCCCTGGATCCAGGGATCCGCCCAGATGAACTTCATCTGCTCCCCCTCGACTTTCAACGCGGCGTTGTCGACATCTTCCCTGCGCACGACTCTGTCGGGCCGCAATGCGTTGCCCGTCTTCATCTGCTCGAAGAGATAGGATCCCATGAGCATGTGCAGGAACGGATGGCACGCCGTATAGGCACGGATCCTCGCCAAGAGATCACGCCCGATCGTCAGATGGTTCTGCTCGAAGCCGTGCAGGATCAACTCGTCCGCCTCGGGAGGGGCCAGGTTCGTGATCTCCGTGGTGGTGACACGGCCGCCGAGCTGCTGGATCCAATGGTAGTGCTTGTACTGGGCCAGGCTCGCCAGCGTCTCCGAGCCTGCCAGCAGCACCGCGGCCAGGTCGCCGTATTGATCGCGGAGGATCTTGATGAACTCAGGGAATTGATAGTAACCAGTCTGGAACTCCTGCCTGTCGGGCTGCATGAAGCCGTCCCAGGTGGCAAGCTTCTGGTACTCATCGATCAGGAACAGGATCCGCTTGCGAGCCTTGCGCATGCTTGCCGCATTCTGTCGCAGCAGCTCCGTCACTCGTTGCCAATGAGGGGATGACTGCGGTTGGTCGCCGACCGGCTTGATATGACCCAGGACCGACTCCAGCTCGTCCTTGACGTGGCTGTGGAGCTGCTGGAAGAACGAGGCAGTGTCTTGCGAGCTTTGAGCGCTGACCTGGATGGGGAGGTACTGGCCCTTCAGCCAGATCGGGTTCTCGGCGAACTGATTCAGCACGGATGATTTGCCGGTCCTGGTGAGGCCGTAGATGAGGTAGTAGCGAGGCGCCGTGTCCAGCTGCAGCAGGTCTCCTGCAACCTCGCGCAGCAGGTGCTCGCGTCCTACGAAGAGCTGCGATTTCCCAGCTAAGCCGCTGCCCACCGTGCCTTCCTTGAAGGGATTCACGATGCGCGGCTCCGGGATCAGGGTCGGAAGCTTCAGGGTGACGACATCCCTCTGCTCGTTGCCAAGGAACGTGTAGTGGATGTTGAAAGCGATGCTTGGCTGAGGGTCGAAGGTGGCAGCGGTGAAGACCAGGACCCGGAACATGAACTCGGTGAGGCCTCGGCCGTCTTTCAGCTCCACCGTCTTGGGATTGCTGCTATAGACGAGGTCCTTGGAATCCAGGATGGGGAACACGGTTACCTTGCTGACCTGCTTGATCTTTCGACGGTCGGTCACGACGAAGGTAAGGAGAAGGGTGGCGCTCTCGAGGACGAGGCTGTCGCGCTGCTCCAGCAACTCGACCTGGAAGTCGGGGCGCTCCGCAAGCTCGCTCGCCTCCTGCCGCGCCAGCGCGGTCAGCTCGCGCACGCGGTCCTGGATGAAGAGCAGCTCCGGCGGCCTCCTGGAACCTTCAGCTTCCGGGGCGCTCCGTCCAGCCCCGGCGAGGTCGTTGCCCACGCGTTTCAGCTCACGCTCGATCTCCTCCACGGCTTGGCGGCGGATTGGCCTGGGCGCCTTGAGCTTGTCCTTCTGCCGGCGTGCCATCTCCGCGAGCCCTGCGAGCGCCACGGTGGTGGCCTGCATCATCCTGTCTTGGACCTTGGTCTCTCGGAAGATCCCGTGGTAGCGATCGAGAGTCGTGATCGCAAGTAGGAGGCTGTCGGCTTTCAGGCTCTCCGCCAGGTTGAGCAGCGCCCCATGGACAGGCGGTATCTGCTCGGACTCCTCTCTCGCAGCCAGGCCCGCGAAGAAGACCCCGACCTCCTCGCCCGGGCCCAGGATACGGGCGCTGTCACTGCGGTAGGCTCTCAGGAATTGCAGCGTCGCCTGCAACTCGGCCATCCTGCTGCGCTCCTCCTCCAGCTGCCCAGGCTCCTCGTGGTCCCCTTCGTCGAGAGCGGCGATCTCGTCGACGATCTGGGCCTCGTAGAAGCGGGAGTACTCGACGGAGGCCTCGACGCCGTCGCCGATCCGAGTCTGCAGGAGCCCACCCACCGAGCGCCCGCCCTCCGGGCTCTGGTCCCACCGCTCTCCCCCGCCGGGCGCCGAGGTCTTGCGGCCCTGGCCTCGTCTCCAGGTCCAGAGCAGCAGCACGGCCAGGAGGGCTACGAACCCTCCAATGGCAAGCAGCAGGCTTTGCGCCGTCACGGCATCTGCCAGCACGAGTCACTCCTTGGGATCGACAGCGGCGAGCCTATTCTTCTCGCAGCCTCTCCTTGAGCTCCGCGCTCGTCAGCTTGGGCATCGCGGCCCTCGCCGGCGCCACCTCGGCCAGCCTGTTCCGGGGAGCTGCCCTGGGGCTCAAGGTCGACGCCGCGAACAGGCCCACGACATAGATCGAGGATGTCGTCCCGGCAAGCGTGCCCACCATCATGACGATGGCGAAATCGCGCAGGGGCGCCAGGTCCATCGCGATGATGGTGATCGCGGGAATCATCGTCGCCACGCTGGTCAGGATCACGCGGCTCAGGATCGCGTCGCTGCTCGTGGTCACCACCTCCACCGGCGACACCGCTTTTCCCTGCTCCCAGAGCGCCCTCAGGCGCAGCTGGATGTAGCTCCAGAGCACGACCGAGTCGTTCACCGAGTAGCCCACGATGGTCAGGATCGCCGCGACCACCGCGAGGCTGATCTCGATGCGCAGCAAGACACAGACCGCCAGCACGATGGCCAGATCATGGACCAGCGACAGGATGATGCCGATCGGCACCCAGAACCGCGCCTTGGGCGGCAGGTCGAGGTTGCCCTGGTCGCCGCTCAACGATTGCGTGATCGGACCCTCGAGCACGATGAAGTAGAAGCTGAGCAGCACGAAGGACAGCAGCAGGATCGACATGCTCGAGAAGAGCCGCTGGCTCGAGATCTTGCTGTCGATGGAAACGACGCTGAGAGCATTCGCTCCGGCCACACGCACCAGGTCGCTGAATCCCTGGGGAGTCAGCCGGGCCCTGGCGCCAACCTCCTTCGCGCGCGGCGTCGCCGGCGCCAGGGGGCTGTTCGTGCTCGGGGCGGGAGGAGCGGCCTCCCCGAACCCCGGCAGGTCCCTGGCAGGAGCCGACGCCGGCCGGGGGGCTGCGAGGCGCTCCGGCTCCGCGGTCGGCAGCTCGAGCGGTATGTCCAGCGTGACGAGGTAGCGCAGGTCGCCCGGGTTGCCGATGGCTTGATAGCGGACGCCGGCTCCGGGGAAGCGCGCCGCCACCTGCTGCCGGATCGCCTGCAGGGAGCTCCTGTTGCTCACGGCCACGACCGCCTGCGTCCCGGCGCGGAAGTCGCTGCCGAGCTCGAGCAGGCCGCCATCAGGATGCCGCCGCCACCCGACCAGCAGGGTGATCCCAAGGAACGCGGCGAGCGCAAGATAATAAGGCTTACGGAACGAGTAGAGGTGCGGCCGCAACCGCCTGAGCCAGCCCAGCGGCGAGGGTCCGGACCCGGGGACCAGGCCCGCCGTGCGCTGCAGCACCTCGCGGGTGATGAGCAGCGTTCCCACGGAGGCGGCAATGCCGATCAGCATGAACAGCGCGAAGGACTTCAGCCGATCCGCGGTGAACAGGAGCATGGTGGTCAGCAGGATGGCGACGTTCGAGTGGAAGAGGACCTTCCCCTGTTGCGGGAAGGAATAGATCTGCTGGATGATCTTGTGCCCATAATCGGCGATCTCCTGCGGCTTGAACCTCTTGAGCTTGGATTCGAGGGCCTCGAAGATGATGATGGAGGCATCGATGCCCATGCCCAGCGAGAGGTTGATGCCCGCGATCCCCGCGAGGTCGAGAGTCGCCTTGAAGCTGGCTGCGAAGCCGGCGACCAGGAAGATCAGGGTGAAGAGGGAGATGATGCCGGTGATCAGGAACCAACCCCGGTGCAAGTAAGCCAGCGCGATCAAGACCAGGATCAAGAGGATCGACAGGAGCATGGCCATCGTGCCCCGGTCCTTGATCTCCTGGCCCAGGCTCGGCCCGACGATGGACAGGCTCTCGACCGTCAGCGCCACGGGCAGCGTCCCGGACTTGAGCATGATCTCGTCGTTCTTGGCTTCATCTTGCGAATAGTTGCCGCTCATCTCGGCGGTGCCCTGGATCGCGCTCTGGATGGTTCCCAGCCACTCGACGTTGTCGTCCAGCAGGATGGCCACCTGCCGGCCGATGTTCTTCCTGGTGAACTCCTCGAACTGCTTGTCGTAGGGAGGCTTGAAGCCGAACGCCACCTTGGGCGCGCGGTCCTCTGGCTTGAGCCCCTCGGCATCACCCTGGATGACTCGGATCTTGCGCTCGTCCAGCATTTCGCCCGAGATCTCGGGCTTCTCGAGCTCGACGTAGGCGCCCTGGTAGGCGAAAAGCTGCCGGTTCGCGACCCTGTCTCCGTATCTCCCGCGCACCAGCCTCATGGTCAGGTGATAGGTCCTGCCGACCAGGTCGAGCACTTCCCGGGAGTCGGTGACGCTCGGGATGCTCACCACGATCCGGTCGTCGCTGCGGACGAGGACCTCCGGGATGCTGTGCAGCTTGCGCTGCAGGCGGCTGACCAGGGTCTCCTTGCAAAGCGCCAGCAACTCGCTTCGGGAGAGGTCTTTGTAGCCCTCGAGCCGCGAAGAGAACTCCGGACGGTACGACACGATCACGCCGCCAGAGATGTCGAGCCCGAATGGGAGCGGCGATTTACCCCGCGTCAGCGGGAGAGCGAGAACGATGAACAGGTAGACGAAGACCGCGAGCACCAGGAGAGTCGGCCAACCCAGCTTCCTCATCGTCGCCTCACCGCTTCTATGCGCGATGGCGCATATAGCAATATATAATTATTGGCGTGTATGCTTCAAGATCATAGTACATCCGAGACAATCGCGCAATGCCCCACTTCCTGGCTGGGCAGTCCTGGCTTCATTGGGGGCCGGGCCACGGGAGGTGGATCTCCTACCTCAACCCTCCCCTTCGAGCCCGTATGGCGAGGGGTCGGCGAAGCGGCCGAGGTTGACGCCGTCGGCGCCGCGGCAGCAGGCGTTGCCGCGCACCCGCTCGAAGGCGGCGTGGAGCGTCCTGCGCGCACAGAGATCTTCGATCATCGGTCGGAGAAGGAGCGGTCAGCCATGCGCTCAACGGCTCCGAGGTGAAGACACCTGCCGGCCTGCTTCGGGTGTGCCGGCGCGACGCGCACTATGCGATCTCCATCTTGCCCAGGCCGAAGGTGGCGCCCTTGCCGACGTGGAGGATCTCTGCGGAACGCAGGAGAGGGGCGAACGGGGCCAGGTCGCCTTCGAGCTCGAGGTCGCCGACGAAGCCGCCGAGGCTCATCTTGGTTCGCTGGCGGTTGCTGTAGCGTTGCCAGTCCCGCCAGATCAGGTTGGTAGTCTTCACCTGCACGGCAGCGGCCTGGTCGAGGAGGGAGCGGAAGTCCAATCGACGTCGGCTCCGGGCACGTGGAAGTGTGCGAGCTCGAGGGTGCGGCGGAGCATGGCGAAGGCGAGGGCGCGGAAGCCGATGGTTGCCACCAGGTGATCGCGGATCTTGAGGCGCGTCGGGGTCAGGAAGCGGAGGAGGACACGGGAGGTGTCGGGCAGCTCGGAGGTGGGCAGGCTGGGGATGACCGGCGACAGGCCGGCGCCGCCGAGGACGTCGAGCCGGCGGCCGTCGGGCTCGCGGCAGGCGACGCTCTGCAGGGCGAAGCGGTGGCGCGCGCGGCCGAGGCCGGCGCCGGCCATGCGCTCGACGGCGAGGATGGCGAAGGCTTGGAGGTCCGCTGCCTGGCCGATGAGGACCAGGTCGAAGGCCAGGTCCTCGCCGGCTGCGAGGTGGCGGGCCTCGCCCCGGGGCTCGAAGATGAAGGGGCGGGGCGAGGTGGGCAGGCCGCGCAGTAGGGGCGGTGCTTCGCCTTCGATGAAGGTCTCGAAGAGGCGGGTGTGGACGCATTCGCGGCGCAGGCGGCAGGCGGCGCGCTCCTGCTCCCGGCTCATCACGCAGACCATGCGGCGCAGGGCCTGGCCGAAGGCGCCGCGCAGCATCGAGCCCTGGTATTCGGGCAGGTCGGCCGGCGCGAGGGCGCGGAGGGTGAAGGCGAGGCGGACGTACGGCACCGGAGGGCGGCGACGGCGAGGCCGGCGGCGGCCCGCGCCGGAGTCGCGCGCGGGACTCCTCTCCAGTCGAGATCGGCCACCTTCACTTTGAACTTGTCGGCGGAGAAGACCTGGAGCGTAAGGTGGGATTGCGACAGTTTGGATTGATGTCCCGAGGTAAGCTGAAATCGGCGCTCGGCGCAGCGATAGCAGGAGTTCCTGCACCGCATGGATCGCCCGGGACCGACCTGCTGCTACATGCGGGGCCGGTTTGAGCCCGTCAAAGCCGTGGATCGTGTACAGCTCGATCCGGCAGCGAGCAGGTCTCGTGATGACGATCTCCAAGCAGCACCCGGAGATGGTCTTCGACCAGTGCAGCTGCGCGGGCCAGATCTGGACCGTGTCGGTGAAGGTAGACGGAATCAGTCATGGGCCGGCCCTGGTGACCCAGGAGCTGGGCGCGGTGCTCCGGCGCGATGATCCCCACCGAGTGTGTCGAGAAGCCATGGCGGAGCGCGTGGACGGGAATCGCCGGGAGACCCGCTTTCCGGAGGACGACGTTCCATGCGTCATTGAGCCGGAAGAGGGGGCTGCCAGGCTTGTCTCCCGGTATGGTCAGGTGCTCGGAGCCGGCGGGCCGGGGGATGGCTTTGAGGCAGCGGACCGACTCGGGTCCCAGGAAGATCCAGCGACCACCGCGTCTGCTTCCACGGTCTCCCTTGGCACGCGGTATCCCGATCCGGGGCACCGGGTCGTCCAGGTGGCACCAGTCGAGCCGAGTCCAGAGCAGCTCGGCGCGATGGCGCACTCCGGTGTAGATGGCGACCCGCAGGGCAAGAAGAGTCCGCAGCGACGGTGGCTTGCGCTTGCTGGAGGCAGCGGGGGCTTCGAGGTCGCGCAGGACCTGGCCAATCGAAGCATAGCCGGCGGCGTCAAGGAACTTTTCGCGAGAGGAGATCTCATAACGGCGGACGAGCCTGGCGGAGGCCACGTTGCGTGTTGCCCATTCCATCCGATAGGCGAACTCCAGGGCGGCCGAGAGCTGCTGGACGGCGGCATTCGCCATGGACCGGCCGCCAGCCTTCGCGTGCGGGCGTTGTGCGACAACCCTGGCGGGGATCTCGCGCATGAGCTGGCGGGCCAGGTCGACAGTCAGGTGGGATAAGCGCAGGGCACCGAGCGTGGGTAAGAGATAGAGGCGCCACACGTCGTCGTAGCCCTCGAGCGTCCGCGGACTCATGATGTCGCCGCGGGTCTCGCGCAGATCGGCCATGTACTCCCGGTGAAGGTGCGCGATCGTCATCGAGCGGCCGCGGGCCAGGCCGGGAAGGCCCTCCTCCTCCAGGAGCTGGCGCGCGAGGCGGGCTGCCTCGGACCGGAGGTTCTCGACCTCCTGGATGGTCATGTCCGCCGACAGGTTCGCGACCGGATGCCAGAAGCTCCTGTGACGGACCCGATCTGCACCAGGGTCTTGCGCACCCGCAGGCACACCAGGGTCTTCCCTCTCTCCAAGATGTAGTAACTGGCGTCGGAGGTCGCAGGGCGGCGGAAAGCTTGCTGCACGACGGCGATATTGATGCGGGGAACCGGGGGATGGGCGGCGCGGCGGGGCATGATCGGGACCTCCTGGACCGTGCAGCGGTCGTCTATCGCTTGCCCGGGCGGCGGCGCGGACGCCAGCCGTCAGCGGCAAGCCTGGTGAATGGGCCTCCGGCCGGCTATTCCACCCTGCGGGGATGCCGCAGGGTCAGCCGAGCCGGTACTTATTCGGTACTTTCCCGACGTGGAATCGGGGGTAATTCAGGGTGGATCGGGCGGGCCGACGGGATCGGCAGGGGAGGTGTAAGCTACGGGAGAATCGGTACTTGTGTCCGATTGAGGGGGATGCAGTGCCTAGTGCATGGCACAATGGGGTTCAGGGGGTCCCGGGTTCAAATCCCGGCGTCCCGACCAGTTGAGCCTGGCCGTCCAGGCACCAGTCGAGGACGGCCATAGCGCTCGTCATTTTGTGGTACGCCTGCCGGAAGGCGAGGCTCTGTGGTCCGTCGAGGACCTCGTCGACCACTTCGTAGCCACGCATCGCGGGCAGATCATGAAGGAAGACCGTGCCGCCGTCCGGTTTCGAGACCTCGGCCATGACCTGCGAAGTGACGGTATAGGGCCGGAACTTGCTGATCCAATCCGCGTCGGCCTTCTTGGCCCCCATGGTGAGCCAGCGGGTGGTGTACACCGCGTCCACCCGGCGGGGGAGCCGGCCCATGTCGTGGTGCTGCTCGATCTCAGAGCCGTTCGCGGCGGCCGTGGCAAGCAGCTCCGGGATGAACCTCGCGGGCAGCCCGTACCCCTCGGGGGTGACCAGCGTCAGCCGCATGTCGGGGATCTGGCCGATGGCCAGGGAGATCGCCGAGGCCGAACTGTTCCCCTCCCCGATGTAGAGCACGTGGAGCCCCGCGAGCCGCCCGAAGTGCTCGCGCAGAGTGCCGAGGTCGGCGAGCGACTGTGTCGGGTGCTCGTCTTCGCTCATGGCGTTGACCACCGCCATGCGGTCCTGCGCGGCGAATTGGCGCATCTCGGCGACTGTCTCGTTGGTGCGGATCACCAGGGCATCGAGGTAGTTGGCCAGCACGCGCGCGGTGTCTGGCACGCTCTCGCCGGTCACGATCTGCAGGTCATCGGGCCCGTAGGCGACGACCTGGGCGCCGAGCTTGAGCGCTCCCACCGTGAAAGCTGTGCGGGTGCGGGTCGAGGTCTTACGGAAATAGAGGCCGACGATGCGACCGGCCAGGGGGCGCCGCCCCTCCCAGCGCCCCTCGGCGATCGCAACGGAGTTCTCGACCAGCGACAGGATCGTGCCGCGATCGAGGTCGGAGACGGAGAGCAGGTGCTTTGCCGGCGAGCGGGCTCGCCGCCGCCCGGGCGGCGCCCCCGGACGGTCCCGCAAACCGCGGTCGACCAACTGACCGACCGCGGCACTGCAGGATTGAGGTTCGTCGATCACGGAATGAATGGGCATGGCGATTCCCTTCCCCATCATGGGTCATTCGAGGCGCAGAGCCAGGGTCGGGTCGATGCGGGTGGCCCGGAGTGCCGGAATAATGTTGGCGAGGAGCGCGATGGCGAGCAAGACCAGCACGGCGACGGCGAACGTGACCACGTCGAGAGGGTTCACCCCGACGAGGAGACTGGCGGCGAAGCGGCCCAAGATGACGGCGAGCGCCAAGCCGACCACGATGCCGGCCAAAGTCAGCCGCATCCCCTCCTTGACGACCAGCAGCAGCACTTGGCCGGCCTGCGCGCCAAGTGCCAGGCGGATGCCGAGCTCCCGCCGCCGCCGGGTGAGGGCATAAGCGGTCGCGGCGTACATTCCGATCATGGAGAGGAAGAGGGCGAGAGCGCCCATCACCGTCAGCATTCCACCGGCCACCCGCGCCGGCAGCAGGGCGAACGCGAGTTGGGACGACATCGGCTTGACGTCATACAGCAGGAGGCGCGGGTCGATTGCCTTCACCTCGCTGCGCAAGGCAGGCACCAGCGAGGTCGGCGCCCCAGTGGCTCGCAGGTGGATGGTCATCGCAGCCTGGTAGTTCTGGGAGAGAGGCAGATAGAGATACGGGCGGGCGGTCTCGGTCAGGCTCGTGTACTTGCCGTTCCTGACCATGCCGATCACCGAGTGCAACTTGCCGTTGACCAGCAGTTGCTTGCCGATCACCGGCTCTTTCGGCCAGTACTTGGTGGCGAGCGCCTCGTTGACGATCGCGACGGGCAGCGAATCCATGACGTCCTGGCGCATGAAGTCGCGACCGCTGAGCAGCGGTGTTCCCATCGTCTCGAAGTAGTGCGGCGAGACGAGGTTGGCGTCGACCTGCGGCTTGCCCTGCCCAGCCTGCTCTTGATAGGAGGGGGGGGCGGCGTTGATGGTGTTCGAGATGATGTCGAACGGCAGGAGCCTCGCCAGGCTGACCGCGCTCACCCCGGGGAGAACCGCGAGGCGTTCGAGGAGCCGGTCCTGGAAGCGAAGGCCCTCTTGCTCGGTGTAGCCGACGAAGCCGACATTGAGCGATGCGACGAGCAGGTTGTCGACCTTGAACCCGGGGTCGATGGACCGGGCGTTGCTCAGGCTCCGGAAAAACAGCCCGGCGCCGATCAGCAGCACCAGAGAGACGGCGACCTGACTCCCCAGCAGCAGCTTGCGGATGCGCGAGGTCCGGTACTGCAGGCCCGAGCCAGCGCTATCTTGCTTGAGCGCCGGGATCAGCTCCGGGCGTGAGGCCTGCAGGGCCGGAACCAGACCGAACAGCAGCGCCGTGAACATGGTGCAGAGCAGCGTGAACCCGAGGACTTTCCCATCCCACGACAAGTCGAAGGAGAGCGGAATCTGTGCCGGCGGCCGGTATGAGCTGACCAGCCTCCCGATCCCAGCCGCGAGCACGAGCCCCAGGCCGCCGGCGAACGTGGCGAGCATCATGCTCTCGATCAGCAATTGACGGATCAGGCTCGGGCGGCTCGCGCCAAGCGAGAGGCGGATACCCATCTCTTTCTGCCGCGCCGTGGCTCTCGCGAGGAGCAGGCCAGCCACGTTGACGCAGGCCACCAGCAAGACCAGCCCGACGACCGCCTGGAGCAGGCCAGCGATGGCGACGATGCCCGGGCGGGCGAGGGGATAGATGCTCGCCTGCCGCTCCGGCAGAAGGGTCAAGGTCGTCCCCTCGTTCTCCTTGGGATAGACCTGCCGCACGCCGGCGGCGAGGTTGTTCATGGCCGACTGTGCCTGCTGCAGGTTCACTCCCGGCTTCATGCGAGCCGTCACCCATAGCCAGTTGACGCCACGGCCGGTCATGAACTTGTTCCCGGGCAGGGCGATCGGTTGCGTCGCCATTGGAATCCAGACGTCGGGGACGAAACCGACGTTGTCCCCGGCGAACCCCACGGGTGCCACTCCGATGATGGTGAAGATGTTGCCATTCAGGACCAGGGTCTTGCCGGCGACCTGCGGGTCCGCTCCGAAGCGTTGCTGCCAGAAACCATTGCTCAGCAGCGCCACCGCCGTGCCGCGCGGAGGCCGGTCTTCCTCGGCTGCGAAGCCGCGACCGATCGGCGGCTGGATCCCCAGCAGGTTGAAGTAGTTGGCCGTAACCAGACAGCCCAGGACGTGCTCGGTGCCAGAAGCGCCGAGGACCAAGGGGGTGGGCTTCTCGGCCGCCATGCCGGAGAAGACCTGGTTCTGGTCCCGATAGTCGACATAGTTGGGGTAGGAGAGCGAGGCCCAGCGCAGACCGTTCGCCAGACTCGTGTAGACGCGCACCAGTTGGTCCGGCTCGCGTGCCGCTACGGAGCGGAGAAGAGTCGCATTGACAAAACTGAAGATGGCCGTGTTGGCGGCGATGGCAATGCCGAGAGAGATCACGACAACACAGGAGAATCCAGGCTGCCGGAGGAGGCTCCTCAGCGAATGGCGCAGGTCACGAACTAATTTTTCCATCACCAAGACTCACTTTCTGGGAGAAATCTCCTGACTGTCGATGGACCCCTCTGGCGAGGAGGCGGCAGGGGGTCAGGGTCTTGCCTGCGGCGCGGGCGGGCCGTTCCAGCTCGGATGTCCGCCAGCCTGGCGATGCGTTGCGCGAGCGACATCAGGCGGCTCCCCGCAAGGCCAGCTCCGGTTCGACCTCGACGGCGAGGCGGCGGTCCACCCCCTCCGGCGCGAGCTCGAGCGGCGCCACCGGGCCGGGGACGTCGCCGCCCGCCGCCAGGTCGAGGCGCGGCAGCAGGAGGTCGCTGAGCGAGGCGACGCTCGCCTCCTGCAGCAGCTCGGCCAGCGATGGGCTCGCGCCGAGGCTGGTCTCGATCCGATTGCGCAGCTCGATCGCCAGCATGGAGTCGAGGCCCAGCGCGTTGAGTGACTGCTCGGGGTCGAGTCGGGAGCGGTCGAGGCCCAGCGCTCGGCTGGTGAGATCGCCCAGGTGCGACTCGAGGAGGGCGCGCCGCGTGGCCGGATCCGCGGTCCCGGCGAGCTGTTGGAACAGGTCGGCGGAGCTCAGGCTCGGCTCGGCCGCCGCCTCCCGGCCCGCCTCGCCTTCGGCGAGCACCGGACCCAGCATCACCGGCGGCGCGACCGGGTAGTTCTTCCGCGCCGCCACCTGCCAGTCGGCGATCAGGACCACTGCGTGCACAGGATCGTGTTCCAGCACCCGCTCCATCGCATGAAGCCCCAGCTCCGGCGGGATCGGCGCAAAGCCGCGGTTCACGAAGTCGCGTGCCACCGTGGCCGCGCTGGCCATCCCGATCTCCGCCCACGCCCCCCAGGCGATGCTCGCGGCGGGCAGGCCCATGGCGCGCCGGTGCTGGGCGAGCGCGTCCAGGAATGCGTTGCCGGCGGCGTAGTCGCTCATGCCCATCGAGAAGCCCAGGCCCGCGACAGAGGAGAAGAGGACGAAGAAATCGAGAGGAGTGCGCGCGAACAGGCGGTGGAGGGCCCAGCCGCCGGCCAGCTTGGGCTGCAGCGCCGCGACGAGCTCCACGGGGCTCATCTGCAGGAGAAGCTGCGGCTGCGAGACGCCGGCCGCGTGCAGGACGCCGCGGATCGGCGGCCACCCCTCCCGCGCAAACTCCGCGAGGTAGGCGGCGAGCGCTCCCTCGTCGGCGACGTCGACCATCGCCGGATGCACGCTCGCTCCCAGCGCCTCGAGCTCGCGCAACGCCGCGATGCGCCCGGCGACAGGCAGCGACGGATCGACGGCGCTCCATTGCGCGCGCGGCGGCAGCCCGCTGCGCCCCATCAAGATCAGCCGCCGGGCCCCGCGCTCGACCATCCAGCGGGCGAAGAGCAGGCCGAGGCCGCCCAGTCCGCCGGTAATGAGATACGTGCCGTCCGGGCGGAATCGCGCCGGCAGGACGCTGGCGCCGAGGTGCGGCGCCCGCCGCAGCCGGGGCACCAGGACGCGGCCGCCGCGGCAGGCGATCTGGTCCTCTCCGAGGGGGTGCCAGAGCGCCTCGAACAGCTGGTCCATCTCGCTTGCGGGCGCCGCGGGATCGAGATCGACGACGCCGCCGGCCAGCTCGCCGTGCTCCTGGTGGAACAGCGTGCGCGCGAGTCCCCAGAGGGGACTCTGGGCGACGCCGGTGACGCGGTCTCCCGCCGCCGCCCCCTGGGCGCCACGGGTGACGATCCAGAGGCGGGGGGCCTCGCGCCATGCTGCCTGGCTCAGCGCCTGGATGACGTGGAGCAGGGCGATCGTCCCGGCGCTCTGCGCCGCCATCAGGGAGTCGACGCCGAGCTCCGCGGCAGCGGGCGCGTCGAGGCCCCAGAGGTGGACCAGGCCGCGGCAGGGGAGCGCGCCGCCGCTCGCGACGTCGGCGAAGAGGCGCCGGAAGTGCTCCGGGCAGGCGGGATCGATCAGGTAGCTCGAGCCGTCCGCCGAGCGCCAATAGTCTGTGCCCGCGGCCACCGCGACGCAGCTCGCGCCGTGCTCCTGGAGCCGCGCGGCCAGGGAGAGGCCGCAACCGCCGTCATCGATCAGCAACACCCAGGTGCCCGGCAGCTCCGGCTCCGCGATGCCCCCGGCCGGCATCACCACAGGCTGCCAGGCCAGCTCGTAGAACAGGCGCTCGGGCGACTCCCGGGTGGTGCTCTCGGCCTCCAGGGAGAGGATGTGCATCCCCTGGACGTCGATCAGCAGCTCCCCCTCGCCGTCGTACACCTGGATGTTCCCCTCCAGCGACCGGTCGCCTGCGTGCGTCAGGCGGCTGTGCGCCCACACCTCCGTCCCGGGACGGCCGGTGAGGGTCAGCCGATCGATGCTCACGGGGAGATAGGAGGCCGTGGACCCGCTGCCGGTCAGGGCCGCGACGAGGAGGGCCTGGAAGCAGGCGTCGAGGAGCGCCGGGTGGAGGTGGTAACGGTCCGCTTCGGCGGCGTCGTAAGGCGCCTGGATGCGGGCCAGGGACTCGCCGGCGTGGACCCAGACGCGATCGATCCCTTGCAGCGTCCTCCCGTAGTCGAAGCCGCGGGATGCGAGCAGAGCATAGCACTCCTCGCGCGTCAGCTCGCGATCGAGACGGCGCCGCAGCTCGCCACGGTCGAGGCGCTGGCGCGCCGCGGTGACGCGGGCGGCGCCGAGCCTGCCGCTGGCGTGGCGCTGCCAGTGCTCTTTCGCGTCGCCGGTGCGGTTCCAGGTTTCGAAGCGTAGCTCGCCGGGATCGACGACCGTCTGGAGCGTGGCGAAGGCGCCCTCGGTCAGGAAGAGGGATCTGTGGAAGCGGATTTCCGCCAGCTCGATCGCCGCAGCTTCGCCGACCGCTGCGCGCAGGGCGGCAAACCCCATCTCGACGTAGGCAGCCCCCGGATAGAGCACCCTGCCGTGGATCCGATGGTCGACGAGGTACGGGGCGGACCGCGAGTCGAGCTTCGCCTGCCAGGTGGGGTGAGCCGCGGTCAGGCGGCGGCCCAGCAGCGGGTGGGGGGCGGCGCCGAACCGCTCACGGACCGATTCCGGCGACTCGTCCCAGTACCGCTCGCGTTGCCAGGGGTAGAGCGGCAGCTCCGCGGGCGTCCACCGCGGCGGGAAGAGCTCCCGCAGCTCGACCGGCAGGCCGAGAGCGTAGAGCCCGCCCAAGGCGCCCAACAGCGCCGCGCGCTCCTCGGACTGGCGGCGCAGGGTGGCGAGCACCGCCCCCTCGCGGCCGCAGTGCCGCAGGCATTCGCCGATCGAGGCGCTCAGCACCGGGTGGGCGCCGATCTCGAGGAAAACGTCGCAGCCGTCGGCGCTCATCCGCTCGATCGCCGCGGCGAAGAAGACCGGCTCGCGGACGTTGCGCCACCAGTAGGCGGCCCCGAGCTCGGGGCCGTCCACCCTCCCGGCGGTGACCGTCGAGTAGAGCGGCAGCTTGGCCGGCCCCGCCGCGAGGTTGTCGAGCGCCGCCAGCAGATCGTCCCGCAACGGATCCATGTAGTGACTGTGAAACGGCACGTCGACGCGCAGGAAGCGGCAGAAAACGCCGCGGTCGCGCAGCGTCTCGACCACCGTCGCGAGGGCCTCGGGATCGCCCGCCAGGCTCACCGAGGAGGGGCCGTTGATCGCCGCGATCGACAACCCCGGGTAGCCGGCGATGGCCTGTCGAGCCGTGTCGAGCGGCAGGTCCACCGCGACCAGCTTCCCCTGGCCCGTGGTGCGGTGCTGCAGCGAGCTGCGGTGATAGATGACGCGCGTCGCCTCTTCGAGGCTGAGGACCCCCGCCACGTAGGCGGCCGCCACCTCGCCGGTGCTGTGTCCGACGATCGCGTCCGGCTCGCTCCCCCACGAGCGCAGGAGCGCCGCGAGCGCCACCTGCAGGGCGAAGCTCGCCGGCTGCGAGATCTGCGTCTCCGCCATGCGCGACGCCGGCTCGTCGGCGGTCAGCTCGGCGAGCAGCGACCAGTCTGCATGGCGGCTCAGCAGCTCGTCGCAGCGCGCGACGACAGAGCGGAAGAGCGGCTCCTCGGCGAGCAGTTGCCGCCCCATGGCCCACCACTGCGGTCCCATGCCGGAGAAGACCCAGGCGAGCCTGCGCTTGCGGCCCGTCGAGAGGGTGCCGCGGCGCACACCGGGGCGCTCCTCGCCGGCATGGAAGGCGGCGAGATGATCGGCCAGCTCCTGGCGGGAGTGGACGACCAGCGACAGGCGGTGCGCGTGATGGCTGCGCCGCAGGCTGGCGGTGGCGGCGAGCGCGGCGAGCGCGGGCTGCGGCCGCGCATCGTCGGCGAGCCTCGTCCGATAGGCGCTCGCCAGGGCGGCGAGAGCCTCCGGGCTGCGGGCGGAGATCGCAACGAGCTCGGCCCGTCCGTCCGGGGTCGGCGCGGTGGGGTGGATCGCCGCGGCCGGCGCCGCCGCGAGGACGACGTGCGCATTGGCGCCTCCAAAGCCGAAGGAGTTGACGGCGGCGAGCGCCGGTCCGGGCTCATCGGGCCAGGGCTCGAGCTCGCGCGGCACCCGCAGGCCAAGCCGTTCGAAGGGGATCTCCGGATTGGGGTGCGACAGGTGCAGGTGCGGTGGGATCTCCCGGTGCTTCAGGCAGAGCGCGGCCTTGATCAGGCCGGCGATGCCGGACGCGGCCTCGAGGTGGCCGATGTTGGTCTTGACCGAGCCGACCAGGCAGCGGTCGCCGGCGGGCCGGTCGATGCCAAGCACCGCGCCGAGCGCTCGCGCCTCGATCGGATCGCCCACCGCGGTGCCGGTGCCGTGCGCCTCCATGTAGCGCACCTGGCCGGGCGACACGCCGGCGCGCCGGAAGGCCTCCTTCATCAGCGCCTCCTGGGCGGCGCCGCTGGGCACGGTGATGCCCGGCGTTCGGCCGTCCTGGTTCGCCGCGGTCCCCAAGATCAGGGCGTGGATCCGGTCGCCGTCGGCGAGCGCCGCGGCAAGCGGCTTGAGCACCACGAGGCCGGCGCCTTCGCCGCGCACGTAGCCGTTGGCCGCGGCATCGAAGGTCTTGCAGCGGCCATCCGGCGAGAGCATCCCGGCCTTCGACTCGGCGATCGTGAACTCGGGCGTGAACATGGCGTTGGCGCCGCCGGCCAAGGCGAGCGTCGATTCGCCGCTCCACAGGCTCTGGCAAGCCAGGTGGACCGCCATCAGCGAAGAGGAGCAGGCGGTGTCGAGGGCGACGCTCGGGCCGCGGAGGTCGAACCAGTAGGAGAGGCGGTTCGCCGCCATGGTCATGGCGGTGCCCGTGGCGGTGTGCATCCCGATCAGGTCGCGATTGTCGCCGGTGAGCTGGAACAGCTTGGTGTCCTCGGTGAAGATGCCGATGAACACCGCGGTCGGACTGCCGGCCACCGACTCGAGCGCCAACCCGGCATCCTCCAGCGCTTCCCAGGCGACCTCCAGCAACCAGCGCTGCATCGGGTCGAGGTGCGCCGCCTCGCGGGGCGACATGCCGAAGAACTGGGCGTCGAGCTCGTCGACCGGATGGGCCACGAAGCCGCCCCAGCGGGTCACCGCCTTCCCCGGCCGAGTGGGATCGGGATCGTAGAAGCTGTCGCCGTTCCAACGATCCGCCGGCACCTCGGTGATGGCGTCGACTCCCTCCCGCAACAGCCGCCAGAAGGCCTCGGGGCTGTCCGCGCCACCCGGGAAGCGGCAGCCAATGCCGATGATGGCGATCGGTTCCGCCTGTCTGACCATGCTCTTCTCCTTGCCTCGTCGTGCTCTCGGGTCAGCGGGCGAGCGCCAGCGACAGGACCGGCGCCGGCTCTTCCCGGGCGCCGGCGCCGGCGCCGGCGGCCATGGGCCGCCACGCGCCGGCGATCGCGCCGCAGTTCTGCTCCACCCAGCCATCGTCGAAGACCGTCTCGAGATAGCGCGCCCCGCGGTCGGGGAAAATGGCGACGACCGTCGAGCCCTCCGGGATGCGGTCGCGCATCTTGTCCACGGCCATCAGCGTGCCTCCGGAGGAGCCGCCGGCCAGGATCGCCTCGCGCTGCACCAGGAGCCGGCAGCCGACGATGCAGTCGACGTCCGTGACCTCGACGCGCTCGTCGATCAGAGCCGGCTCGCAAAGCTGCGGCCGGATCCCGGCTCCGAGGCCCGGGATGAGGCGCTTGCCGCGCTTGCCGCCGAAGATCACGCTGCCGACCGCGTCGACGGCGACCACCTTGGCCGGGTGCCCCACCTCGCGCAGGTACTCGGCGCAGCCGCGGATCGTGCCGCAGGTGCTGACGGCGACGAACAGGAAGTCGAAGCGGCCTTCGAGATCGTCAACCACCTCGCGGATCGTGGTCCAGTAGTGGGACTGGGCGTTGGCCAAGCTGGCGTACTGATTGGTCCACAGGCTGTGGCCGATCGTAGGGAGCAGCGCCTGTATCCGGTCGAGGCGCGCCTGCAGGAAGTCCCCCGTGGCCGGGTCGGGCTCGGCGACGTAGTCGATCTCCGCACCGTAGGCACGCAGCATGCGCAGGTTCGCCGGCAAGATTCGCGGGTCCACCACGCAGATGAACCGCAAGCCGAAGTAACGGCAGGCCTGGGCCAGGCCGATGCCCATGTTCCCGGAGCTCGACTCGATGATGACGGTGTCGGGCCCGATGGCGCCAGTCTCCAGGCCGTGTTCGAGGATCGACAGGGCCGGCCGGTCCTTCACGCTCCCACCCGGATTGAACGCCTCCAGCTTGGCGAAGAGGCGGAACCGGGAGCCGGGGAAGATCCTCGTCAGCTCGACCATGGGAGTCTTGCCGATCGTCGCCAGGATGCCTGCCGCCATGTAGCCTTCCTCCCGTCCGCGTCCTAAGGTATGCGCGGAGGTCTCGGTGGTCCGTCAAGTGGCTGACGCCGCGACGTCAACTGGTTGACAGCTCACGAGCAGCTCACGACCGATGGACCGGCCGCGCGCGCCTTGCGCGTCAGAGTGATCCGGCGCCCGCTGCGGCTGATCACCCCGCGGCTCTCCATCTCGCCCAGGATCTTCGAGGTCCACTGCCGGGAGCAGCCGATATGGTCGGCGAGCTCCTGGATGGTCAGCAGGGGGATCTCATGGCTCGTCGCCCCGTTGCCGGTGGCGGAGAAGTCCCTGAGACTGTGCAGCAGGCGCTCCTCGGAGGACGAGGAGGGGATCCGGCACAGGTCCTCGGTGTGGGCGAGGATCTGCTGGCTGGCCTGGATCAACATCTCGACGGCGATGCTCGAGCTGGCGAGGATGAAGTGCGCCATGTCCCGCTTCGACAGGTACTCGATCTCGCCTCCGATGACGACCTCGCAGCGGCGCTGATGGGCGGTGCCGAGCATGATCTCGGCCAGCCCGAGCACTCCGCCCGGGCCCAACATGCTGACCGCGGCCGTTTTGCCGCTGGCTTGGACGTGGACCAGGCGGAGGTACGCCGAACGGTTGACGAACAGACCTTGCGCCGGCTCGCCCTGCTCCACGACCACCATCCCCTTGGCATAGCGCCTGAGCTGCCAGGCCTTGGCGACCGGCTCGAACTCCCGGTCGGCAAGGCGGCTCAGCGGGCAGAGCTCGCGCCCGGCGCAGGTCGTGCAGCTGCGGGGATCGCTGCCTAGGGATTGGAGAACGGGTCGCATATGAGGCTCTCCTGATTCGCAATCCGCCCTCGAGCTGTGCGGCGCACGAGTGACTGTCATTGCGTAAACACTCATGACAGTAAGTGCGAGCAGCGTGCCAACAGCTGCGTGGAAGGTGATCATTGCTCTTTTGTCAACCAGCTGACGGAAGCCTGTCGACCAGTTGACAGAAAGACCGTCCTCCCGGCTCACAGAATGGAGCCATCGCGCCCTGGCGACCAGCCAGGGTCCGGTCTGGAGGACAAGTCTTGGGCTCCGTTTTCCTCGATCTCCGCGACGCCTTCCTCGAGCTCTCTACGGGCCGGGGCGTGCAAGGCGTGCAAGACGTGCAAGACCTGCAAAAATGAGCACCCTCGAAAAATCGATTGCAGGTTCTTGCACGGCACGGCGGGCGGTCACGGCGGAGCTGCGGCCATCGCGGATCAGCGCCACGCCTGATCGGCCGTTTCCTCTCTCGCGCGGGCAACGCGACCTCTGGCTGGCGCACCAGGTCGCGCCCCTCTCGGCGGCCTACAACGTCGGCTTCGCGGCCCAGGTCGAGCCGCATCCCGACGAGGCAGCTCTGGCGGACGCGGCGGCGGGCCTGGCGGCACGCCATCCGGCCTTGCGCACCACCTACTCGCTGCACGAGGGGGAGCCGCGCCAGGAGGTCCACCCCGGGGCCACGATCGAGCTCGAACGGATCACGCCCGCGGCGGGTTCCGACGTCGCCGCCCAGGTGCAGGCCGCCCACCGCCGCCCCTTCGACCTGGCGCGCGGACCGGTGCTGCGGCTCACTCTGTTCTCCCCCGCGAACGGTGCGGCCGTCCTGCTGCTCTCGGCGCATCACGTCGCCGTCGATTTCTGGTCCCTGCTGATCCTCTTCGACGAGCTGCGCCAGCTCTACGCGGCAGAGGTCCTCGGACGCCCCGCCGCCCTGTCACCACCCCCCCGCCCGTACTTCGAGTTCGTCCGTTGGCAGGCCAGCCACCTCGCCAGCCCCGCGGGCGAGGACGATTGGCTCTACTGGCATGACCGGCTCGGCGGCGAGCTGCCTGTTCTCGCTCTGCCCACCGACCACGACCGGCCGGTGGTGCCGTCCCAACGCGGCGGCGCACTGTGGGTACGCCTCGGGACCGAGCAGACCTCGGGACTCAAGCGGCTGGCACGCAACGAGGGGAGCACGCTGTTCGTGGCGCTCCTGGCGGCCTTCGGCGCCCTGCTCGGGCGCTGGGCGGGGCAGGACCAGATCGTGATCGGCTCGCCGGTTGCGGGCCGCAGCCGCACGGAGTTCGAGCCGGTGGTCGGCACCTTCGTCAACCTGCTGCCGCTGACGATCGACCTGGCGGGCCGCCCCGGCTTCGCGGCGCTGGTCCGGAAGGTGAAGGCCGTGGTCCTCGCGGGGCTCGCGCACCAGGACTTCCCTGTCGGCGCGCTGGTCGAGCGCCTTGGCGCCCGCGGCGACGCGGGCCGTTCGGCGCTCTTCCAGGTGACCCTCACCCTGCAGCAGCCGCACCGGCTGAAGGATTGGAGCACCCTGTTCCTGCCCACCGCCGCCGCCGCGGCGCGGGTGACGTTCGGCGACGTCTGCCTGACCTCTTTCCCCCTGCTCCAGCAGGAGGGGCAGTTCGACCTCGGCTTCGAGGCGATGGAGGACCAGGGTGAGCTGGGCGTCCTCTTCAAGTACAGCTCCGACCTGTTCGATGCGCCGACCGTCGCGCGCCTCGTCGAGCGCTGGCGGGTCCTCGTGCTGGGGGCGCTCGCGGCGCCGGCGACAGCACTCGGAGACCTGCCGCTGCTGCCTGAGGCCGAGCGCCACCAGGTCGTCGTCGAGTGGAACGCGACCGCGGCGCCCGGACGCGAAGAGGTCCTTCACCGGCTCTTTGCGGCGCAGGCTGAACGTGCTCCGGAAGCCGTGGCCGTCGAGCTCGCAGGCGAGGAGCTCACCTACCGCGAGCTGGCCCGCCGCGCCGGCGCCTTGGCTGGTCACCTCGTCTCCCTCGGAGTGAGCGAAGGGGTTCTCGTGGGCGTCTGCATGGAACGATCGCTCGAGATGGCGGTGGCGGTCCTCGGCGTCCTGCAGGCCGGCGGGGCCTTCGTGCCGCTCGATCCGGACGACCCGGCCGAGCGGCTGGCCCAGGTGCTCGCCGACGCGAGCGTGCGGGCCGTCCTCACCCAACCGCACCTGTGCCGGCGTCTGCCGCCGGGGGTGCCGGTGACTTGCCTGGAGCCGGGCTGGGGAGCCGGCGGGCCGGCATCTGCCGTCGAGCCGCTGCCGGCAGTGGACGGAGCCTCCCTGGCGTACGTGATCTACACCTCCGGCTCGACCGGGCGGCCCAAGGGGGTGATGATGGCCCACCGCGGGATCACCAACCGGGTGACCTGGATGCAGGCGGCCTATCCCCTGACGGCCGCGGACCGGGTGCTGCAGAAGACCGCCCTCACTTTCGACGCGGCCCTCTGGGAGCTCTTCCTGCCCTGGGCGAGCGGCGCCCGAGTGGTCTTCGCGCGCCCCGGCGGACACCGCGATCCGGCCTACCTGGCGCAAGCCGTTGGCGAGCTGGGCATCACCGTCCTGCAGCTCGTGCCTTCCATGCTGCGCATGCTGCTGGAGGAGCGCGACCTCGAGCGGCAGGCGCACGGCCTGCGCCTCCTGTTCTGCGGCGGCGAAGCGTTGCCCGAACCGTTGCAGCAACGCTGCTTCGAGCGCCTGCCCCAAACCCTGCTCGGCAACCTCTACGGTCCGACCGAAACGGCGATCGACGTGGCAGCCATGACCTGCCGGCGGGAAGGGACCGGGGGCCGAGTGCTGATCGGCCGCCCGATCGACAACGCCACGGTGCGAGCGCTCGGCGCAACCCTGGACCCGCTGCCGATCGGCGTGCCGGGGGAGCTCTGTGCCGGCGGCGTGGGGGTGGCGCGCGGCTATCTCGGGCGGCCGGATCTGACCGCCGAACGGTTCGTGCCCGACCCCTTCGCCGGAGAGCCCGGGGCACGCCTCTACCGCACCGGCGACCTGGGGCGTCACCGGCCGGGCGGCGAGATCGAGTACCTGGGCCGCATCGATGGCCAGGTGAAGCTGCGCGGAGTGCGCATCGAGCCCGGTGAGATCGAAGGGGCTCTGCTCACCCACCCTGGAGTAGGGCAGGCGGCGGTGGCCGTGACTCGGGACGCAGCGATGCACGCGAGCCTGACCGCCTATGTCGTGCCGGCCGTGGGAGCGACGCTGACGGCCACCGGGATCAGGTCTCACCTGCTGGCGCGGTTACCGCAGGCGATGGTCCCGAACGCCTTCGTGATCCTGCCGGAGCTGCCGCGCACGACCAGCGGCAAGATCGACCGCCGAGCCCTGCCGGCGCCGGAGGCCGGAGACCCCGGACTGGCCTTCGTCACGCCGGCGACGCCGGTAGAGGAGATCGTCGCCGGGCTCTGGGCACAAGTGCTGGGCGTGGCGCGGGTGGGGGCCGAAGACGACTTCTTCGCGCTCGGCGGCGATTCCATCCATGCCATCCGGGTCGTCTCGGCCGTGCGGGCGACCCTGGGGATCGACCTGCCGGTCCAGGCCCTGTTCGAAAGCCGCCGCCTGTCGACCTTCGCGCGCCTCCTCGCCAGCGGCCGGGAGGAGCCGCCGCCGATCGAGCCGGCCCCGCGCGGTGGCCGGCTGCCCCTCTCGTTCGCGCAGGAGCGCCTCTGGTTCCTCGACCGTTGGTCGCCCGGCACTCCGCTCTACAACATTCCCTTGGCGCTCGAAATCGGCGGCCCGCTCGATTCCGCCTGCCTCGAGGCGGCGCTCGCCGGCGTCGTGCGACGGCACGAGGCGCTGCGCACCGTGCTGCCGGCCGCGAACGCTCCGGAGCAGGTCGTGCTTCCGGCCGGCGGCTTCCGCCTGCGGCGTGTGGACCTCACCCTCCTGCGGGCCGAGCGGCGCATGGACGAAGCGGAGCGGCTCGCGAACGCCGAAGCCTGCCGCCCCTTCGACCTCGCGGTGGGGCCGCTGTTCCGAGCCTACCTGTTGGAGCTGGCGGCGGCCGCGAGCACCCTCCTCGTCACAGTGCACCACGCGGCGTCCGATGCCTGGTCGACGGAGATCCTGCTGCGCGAGCTCGCCGCCCTCTATCGCGCGGCGCAGAGCAACGTAGCGCCGGAGCTGCCGGAGCTGCCCATCCAGTATGCCGACTTCGCGGTCTGGCAGCGGCGCTGGCTGGCAGAGGGTGTGGAGACCGCGCAGCTCGCCTACTGGCGCGGGCGGCTGGCCGGGGCTCCGGAGAGCTTGCAGCTGCCCGTCGACCGGCCGCGCCGCGCCGTGCAGAGCGAGCGCGGCGGGGTCTTGACCGTGCCCCTCCCCGGGTCGCTGGCGAGCCAACTCGAACAGCTCGCGCGGCGCCACGGGTCGACGCTGTTCATGACCTTGTTCGCCGGGTTCCTCGCGCTGCTCCACCGCTACAGCGGCGCCACGGACATCGTGGTGGGCTGGCCGATCGCCGGGCGTACCCGCCGCGAAACCGAGAACCTGATCGGGTTTTTCGTCAACACTCTCGTGTTGCGCGCCAACCTCGACGGCGACCCTCCTTGGAGCGTCCTGCTCGCACAGGTCCGCGCCGCGACCCTGGAGGCGTTCGCCCACCAGGACTTGCCGTTCCAACGCCTGGTCGAGGAGCTGCGACCGGGGCGGAGCACCCGCATCGACCCTCTCTTCCAGGTCCTCTTTGGACTGCAGAGGGTGACCGTCGCGGACGAGCTCGCGCCAGGCCTGCCCATGGCGCCACGAGCCCTCGCCACGGGAACGGCCCGCACCGACCTGACCCTGCGCGTCGACCTCTTCCCGGCGGGCGGCGAGATGGCGTTCGAATACAGCACCGATCTCTTCGACGGCGCCACCATCGCCCGTCTGGCCGGCCATCTCCAGGTGCTGCTCGCCGCGACCGCGGCGGGAGCCGAGAGCCGGCTCTCGGCCCTCCCACTGCTCACCACGGCGGAACGCGTCCACCTGGTGTCCTCCCTGAACGCGACGGCGCGCGACTTCCCGCGCCAGGCGACGGTCCACGGCCGGTTTGCCGCGCAGGTTGCCCGCTCCCCCGGGGCGATCGCCGTGGCGTATGGGGACGATCGGCTGAGCTACGGCGAGCTCGATCAGCAGGCCAACCGCCTGGCCCACCTCCTGCGGTGCGCGGGGGTGGGCCCGGACGTGCCGGTGGCGCTCTGCCTGCCAAGCTCGGCGCGCATCGTCGTCGCCATGCTCGCCGTGCTCAAGGCCGGCGGCGCCTATGTGCCCCTCGACCTCACCTATCCAGGGGAACGGCTCGCCTTCATGCTCGCCGATACCGGGGCGCCGGTTCTCATCACCCACGGCGCAGTGCCGGCGGAGCTCGCCGCGGCCCCGGTGCGGCGGATCGACCTCGCGCGCGATGCCGGTGCGATCGCCGCCGCGAGCGACGTCGCCCTCGCGAGTGAGGCCGGCGCGGAGCACCTGGCGTACATCATCTATACCTCGGGGTCGACCGGGCGTCCCAAGGGCGTGGCCGTGCCGCACCGTGCGATCCTGCGCCTCGTCACCGGCACCGATTACGTGAGCCTGAGCAGCGACGACCGCGTGGTTCAGATCGCCAACACCAACTTCGACGCCGCCACCTTCGAGATCTGGGGGGCCTTGCTCAACGGCGGCTGCGTCCTGGGGATCGACCGCACGACGAGCCTCGACTCGGCGCGCCTGGCCGCGGCCCTCGCCGACCGCCGGGCGACCGTCCTCTTCCTCACCACCGTGCTGTTCAACCAGCTGGCCAGCGCGGTCCCCGACGCCCTGGCGCCCCTCGGCACCGTCCTCTTCGGCGGCGAAGCGGTCGACCCGGGGGCGGTGCGACGCGTGCTGGCGGCGGGTGGCCCGCGGCGGTTGCTGCATGTCTACGGTCCGACCGAGAGCACCACCTTCGCGACGGCTTTCGAGGTGACGCAAGTGCCCGCGGAGGCCGCCACCGTGCCGATCGGGGAGCCGATCGCCAACACCACGGCCTACGTCCTCGACTGCAGCGGCGAGCCTGCGCCTCTGGGAGTGCCGGGGCGGCTGCTGATCGGGGGCAGCGGGCTGGCGAGAGGCTATTACGGGCGCCCGGACCTGACCGCCGAGCGCTTCGTCCCCAACCCCTTCAGCGTCACTCCGGGGGCGCGTCTCTATGACACCGGCGACCTGGTGCGGCGCGGCGCAGCCGGCGCCATCGAATTCCTCGGGCGGCTGGACGCCCAGGTCAAGATCCGCGGCTTCCGCATCGAGCTCGGCGAGATCGAGAGCGTCCTCGCCGCTCACCCCGCCGTCGCCCAGGCGGTGGTGACCGTGTGCAGCCGCGGCGCCGACCACGGGCTCGTCGCCTATGCCACGCTGCGCGGCGGGGCGGAGAGTGCGGAGCTCGCGGGGGAGCTGGGGCGCTTCCTGCGCGGCAAGCTGCCGGAGGCCATGGTGCCGGCCGACTTCGTCTTCCTCGACGCGCTGCCGCTGACCCCGAACGGCAAGGTCGACCACCGTGCGCTGCCCGAGCCCGGCAGAGAGAGAGCCCGGCCGCAGCTCGCCTTCACACCGCCATCCACACCGGTGGAGGAGATCGTGGCCGGAGTCTGGACGGAGGTCCTGGGGTTGGAGAAGGTGGGCGCCGACGACGACTTCTTCGTCCTCGGCGGCCACTCGCTCCTGGCGACGCAGGTCGCCTCGCGCCTGCGTGCGGCGTTTCCCGGCGAAGACCTGCTCCGCCTGCTGTTCGAGCACTCGACCGTGGCAGAGCTCGCCGCCCGCCTGACCGCCGGCGCTCGCTCTGCGGGCGTGGAGCCGCCGCCCGTCGTCGCCGTGCCGCGGCAGGGCGAGCTGCCGCTCTCGTTCGCCCAGGAGCGCCTCTACTTCCTGACGCAGTTCGCGCCCGAGAGCCCGTTCTACAACCTCGGCAAGGTCCTGGGCCTGCGGGGGCGGCTGGACGTCCCGGCCCTCACCCTGGCCCTGCGCGAGATCGTCGTCCGCCACGAGGTGCTGCGCACGACGTTCACCTACGCCGGTGACCGGCCGGTCCAGACCATTGCCGCGCCAGAGTCGACCGCGCTGCCTCTCGTCGACCTCGCGGCCCTGCCCCAGCCGCGCCGCGCCGGCGAGGCCCTCGCCCGGCTGACCCACGCGGGGCGTCTGCCGTTCGATCTGGCCCAGGGCCCGCTGCTGCGCCTCGCCCTGCTGCGGCTCGCAGCCGATGAGCATCAACTCTTCGTGGCCCTCCACCACATCGTTTGCGACGGCTGGTCGACCGGCGTCTTCCTCGCCGAGCTGGCGCAGCTCTATCGTGCCCTGGTGGCCGACGAGCCTGCGGCCCTGCCGGTGCTGGCGGTGCAGTACGCCGACTTCGCGGTCTGGCAGCGGCGCTGGCTCGGCGGCGCGGTGGAGGCGGGCCTGCTCGCCTACTGGCAGGAGCGCTTGCGCGGCGTCCCCACTGTCCTCGACCTGCCGACGGATCGGCCGCGCCCGGCGGTCCAGACGTACCGTGGCGAGCGCCGGTCCGAGCGCGTGCCAGCCGGCACCACGGCGGCCCTCGCGGCGCTCGGCCATCGCGAGGGGACCACCCTTTTCATGACCTTGCTCGCCGCTTTCCAGGTGCTGCTCGGCCGCAGCTCCGGCCAGGGGGACTTCGCCGTCGGCTCGCCCATCGCCAACCGCAATAGCCTGGAGGTCGAGCCGTTGATCGGGTACTTCGTCAACACGCTGGTGCTGCGGACCGAGCTGGGCGGGGATCCCGATCTCCGCGCCCTGCTGGCGCGCGTGCGCGAGTCGAGCCTGGGAGCCTACCGTCACCAAGACCTGCCGTTCGAGCGGCTGGTCGACGCGCTGGACTCCGGCCGCGACCTCTCCCGCACGCCGCTGTTCCAGGTCATGTTCGTGCTGCAGAACGCGCCGCAGATCCCGGTCGAGCTTCCCGGCCTCGAGGTCATGCCGCACGACCTCGACAGCGGGGCCTCGCAGTTCGACTTCACGCTCGGCGTCACCGCCTGCGACGGCGAGCTCGAGGTGTCGCTCGTCTATGCCTCGGACCTGTTCGACGGCGTGACCGCCCAGCGACTGCTCGCCCACTGGCAGACGCTGCTTGCCCACCTGCCGGAAGACCCCGGCCGGCCGGCCTCGGAGTTGCCGCTGCTCGGCGCGGCCGAACGCCATCAGATCGAGCGCGAGTGGAACGACGGCGAGGCCGGCGGCGATGCGGGGCTGCCGCTCCACGCCAGATTCTCCCGGCAGGCAGCGCGGCACGCCGAACGGACGGCCGTCACCTGCGGCGCCGAGGGGCTCGCCTACGGCGAGCTCGAGGCGCGTGCCAACCGCCTGGCCCACCACCTCGCATCGCTGGGAGTCGGCCCGGAATCGCGGGTCGGCCTGCTGCTGCCGCGTTCGTTGGACCAGGTGATCGCCATCGTCGGCGTCCTCAAAGCCGGCGGCGCCTACGTGCCGATGGATCCCGATCACCCCCGGGAGCGGCTCGACTTCCTGCGTCGGGACGCCGGCCTGGCCGTCGTGATCTCCAGCGGCGGGCTCGCGGACGGTCTCGCCGGCGCCGTGGTCCGCCTCGACGCCGACGGCGCAGCCATTGCGCTCCAGCCGGCGAGCGCCCCCGACGTCGCGGTCAGCGGCGGCAACACCGCGTACGTGATCTACACCTCCGGCTCCACCGGGCAGCCCAAGGGCGTGCCGATCCAGCATCGCAATGTCGTGCGGCTGTTCACCTGCACCGAGAGATGGTTCGGCTTCGGGCCGCAGGACGTATGGACGCTCTGCCATGCCTTCGCCTTCGATTTCTCGGTCTGGGAGCTGTGGGGAGCGCTGCTCCATGGCGGGCGGCTGGTGCTGGTCCCAACGCTGGTGACGCGTTCGCCGGAAGCCCTCTACGAGCTGCTCGCGACCGAGCGGGTCACGGTGCTCAACCAGACTCCGGCAGCGTTCCGGCAGCTCGTCGCGGCGCAGGAGGAGGCGGTGGCGAAGAGGAGGGCCGATCCCCGGGCGCTGGCGCTGCGCTGGGTGATCTTCGGCGGCGACGCGCTCGAGATCGAGAGCCTGCGCCCGTGGTTCGCGCGCCTCGGCGACCGCCGGCCACGCCTGGTCAACATGTACGGCATCACCGAGACGACGGTGCACGTGACCTACCGGCCGGTGACGGAGGAGGACCTCGCGGAGCGGCGCGTCGGACGGATCGGGCGGCCGCTCCCCGACCTCTCCGTTCACCTCCTGGACGCCGCCATGGAGTCGGTGCCGATCGGCTTCCCGGGCGAGATCCACGTCGGCGGGGAAGGCCTGAGCGCAGGCTATCTGAACCGGCCGGAGCTCACCGCGGAGCGCTTCCTCCCCGACCCCTTCGCCGGGGCTCGCGGCGCGCGCCTCTACCGCTCGGGCGACCTCGCCCGGTTGCGGCCGGACGGCGACCTCGAGTACCTGGGGCGCGCCGATCACCAGGTGAAGATCCGCGGCTTCCGCATCGAGCTGGGGGAGATCGAAGCGGCCCTGGCTCGGCAGGGCGGGGTGCGCGAGGCCGTGGTCGTGGCAGGGGAGGGGAAGAGCCCGGGGGAGCGGCGCCTGGTGGCCTACGTGACGGCGCAGAAAGGTGCGGCCCCCACGGTCGACGGACTGCGCGACGGGCTGCGGAAGAGGCTGCCCGAGCACATGCTGCCCGCGGCCTTCGTCTTCCTCGATGCCCTGCCTCTGACCGTCAACGGCAAGGTGGACCGCGGCGCCCTGCCCGCTCCCGGTGCGGAGCGGCCCGACCTCGAGGCGCCCTTCGTGCCGCCACGGACACCGGGCGAGGCAACGCTGGCCGCGGTCTGGGAGGAGGCGCTCGGCCTCGAGGGAATCGGTGTCCACGACAATTTCTTCGCCTTGGGCGGCGACTCGATCCGCGCCCTGCGGGTGGTGGCTCTGGCTCGGGAGCGCGGCGTCGAGGTCAGCCTGCAGGCGCTCTTCCTCCACCGCAGCGTCGCCGAGCTGGCCGCGGCGCTATCGGCAGCAGCGAGAGCTCCCGCCGTGTCAGGCGGGCTCGAGGAGGCAGATCTGGCGGGGCTCCTCGACGAGATCGACCGGCTGTCGAGCGAGGAAGCGCTGGCCCTCCTGAGCGGGCAGGCGGTGCCGCGATGAACGAGCCGTTGAGCGGCGAGCTGACGCGGAAACTGGCCGCGCTGTCTGCCGACAAGCGCCTGCTCTTCGAGCGCATCGTGGCCGAGCGCCGGGCCCGGGAAGCGCTCCCGCCGGCGCCGCCCCCGGTCCTGCCGGCCACCCCCCGCACCTCGCCTTTCGAGCTGATCTGCGACGCGGACCGCCTGCTCCTGCCGGCCGGCGTCGAGGACGCCTACCCGCTCGCCATGCTGCAGCAGGGAATGGTCTTTCACATGGAGTACGCGAGCGGCTCGGCGGTCTATCACAACGTCGACAGCTATCACCTGCGCGGGGGCCTGGACGCCGGCCTCTTGCAGCGGGCGATCGACCTGGTGGTGGCGCGCCACCCGATCCTGCGCACCTCTTTCGACCTGGCGTCGTACAGCGAGCCGCTGCAGCTCGTCCATGACGGCGCCGTGCTCGCTCACGACTGCGAGGACCTGCGGGGCCTGCCGGCCGCCGAGCAGCGATCGGCGATCAACGCCTATGTCGCGGCCCAGAGGCGTTGCCGCTTCGATCTTTCTCGGCCGCCGCTGCTGCGCTTGAAGATCCATCGCCGCTCGGATGACACCTACCAGCTCACCCTGACCGAGCACCACGCCATCCTGGACGGCTGGAGCCTGCAATCGACGATGGCGGAGATTTTTGGCCTCCATCGCACGCTGCGCCGCGGCGAGCCCGCGGCCGTCGGCGGGCCGTTGCCGGTCACCTATCGGGACTTCGTCGCGCTCGAGCGCCTGACCCGGAATTCCCCGCTCTGCCAACGCTTCTGGGCGGACCGGCTCGCCGAATGCCGGCCCATGAAGCTTCCCCGCTGGCCGGGGCGATCGACGGAGCGCCCGCCCGCGGCGGTTCATTTCCTCAAGTTCCCGATCACCAACCGTGCCGCGCTCGAGCGGCTCGCCGAACGGCTCGGAGTGCCGTTCAAGAGCCTGCTTTTCGTCGCCCACGCCAAGGTGATGAGCATGCTCGGCGGCGGGCGCGACGTGCTGACCGGAATGGTCGCCAACGGGCGGCCCGAGGAGCGCGGAGGCGAGCAGATCCGGGGCCTCTTCCTCAACACCCTGCCGTTCCGGCTGGGCCTGCCGGGCGGGACGTGGAAAGAGCTCATCGCGGCGAGCTTCCAAACCGAGACCGACATCCTCCCCTTTCGGCGGTACCCGCTGCCTGCCCTGCAGAGCGAGTGGGGAAGGGGCGAGGAGCTGTTCGAGACCGCCTGCTCCTATGCTCATTTCTACGTGTTGCGCGACATCTTCGGCACGGGCGAGGTCGAGCTGATCGACGAGGACAGCCAGGTCTTCGACGAGACTCACTTCGCCTTGATGGCCTTCTTCCAGCAGTATCCGCACTCCACCCTGCTCGACCTGGTGCTCTCCTGTGACGCCGGGCGCGTCGCTGCGGCGCAGGCGCTGCTGTTCGGCGCCTACCATCTCAACGTCCTTGCCGCGATGGCGGCGGATCCCGAAGCACGCTACGACACCACGAGCTTTCTCAGCGCGCCGGAGCGCCACCAGTTCCTCGTCGAGTGGAACGACACCGCCTCGAGCTATCCCCGCAAGAGCACCCTCGTGGAGCTCTTCGCCGAGCAGGTCCGCCGCGCTCCCGAGGCCGAGGCGGTGGTCTTCGGCGCCGCGCGGCTCCGCTACGGCGAGCTCGACGCGCGGGCCAACCGCCTGGCGCGGCACCTGCGCGGCCTCGGGGTCGGCCCCGGCGACCGGGTGGGGCTCTGCCTCGAGCGCTCGGCCGCGGTCGCGGTCACGCTGCTCGGCATTCTCAAGGCCGGCGGCGCCTACGTCCCCCTCGACCCCTCCTACCCCCGCGAGCGGCTGGCCTTCATGGTCGAGGACGCCGGACTGGCCGCCCTGGTGACGACGGAGGAGCTGCTGCCCCTGCTGCCCACCGTCTCCCTGCCCACCGTGCTGCTCGACGCCCACGTCCGGCGGATCGCGGCGCGCAGCAACAAGGAGCTGGAGGACCGCACGGTCCCGGAGAGCCTGGCCTACGTGATCTACACCTCGGGGTCGACCGGCCGCCCGAAGGGGATCGCCATCCCCCACCGCGCCGTCGTCCGCCTGGTGCGCGACACCGACTACATCGATCTCAGCCCCGCCGATCGCATCGCCCAGGCCTCGAATATCTCCTTCGATGCCGCCACCTTCGAGATCTGGGGAGCCCTGCTGTCGGGCGCCTGCCTGGTCGGCGTGCCGCGCGAGGTGATGCTCTCGCCGGACGACTTCGCCGCCCTGCTCGCCGGGCAGCGGATCAGCGCCCTCTTTCTCACCACGGCGCTGTTCAACCAGATGGCTCGTGAAGTGCCGCGCGCCTTCGCGACCCTGCGCCGCGTGCTCTTCGGCGGCGAGGCGGTCGACCCTCACTGGGTGCGGCGAGTGCTCGCCGAGGGGCCGCCCGCACGGCTGCTCCATGTCTACGGCCCCACCGAGAGCACCACCTTCAGCACCTGGCATCCGGTCTCCGAGGTCTCCGCGGAGGGTCGCACCGTCCCCATCGGCAGGCCGCTGTCGAACACTCGCCTCTACGTTCTCGACGGCGATCTCGCGCCGGCTCCCGCCGGTGTGGTCGGCGAGCTCTTCCTGGGCGGCGACGGTCTGGCCTGGGGCTACCTGGGCCATCCCCACCTGACGGCGGAGAAGTTCCTCCCCGATCCGTTCGCCGGCGAGCCCGGCTGCCGCCTCTACCGCACGGGAGACCGGGTCCGCTTGCTGCCGGACGGCAACGTCGAGTTCGTCGGCCGCGTCGACCACCAGGTCAAGCTGCGCGGCTTCCGCATCGAGCTGGGCGAGATCGAGTCGGCCTTGAGCGCCCATCCGGAGGTCCGCGAGGCGGTGGTGCTGGCCCGCGAGGACGAGCCCGGCGAGCGCCGCCTGGTGGCCTATGTCGTGCCCACCGCGGGCGCCTCCGGGCCGCTTGCCACGGCCTGGCGCGGCTTCCTCGAGCAACGGCTGCCCGACTACATGGTGCCCGCCGCCTTCGTCGTCCTCGAGGCCCTGCCCCTGACCTCCGGCGGCAAGCTGGACCGCCGCGGCCTGCCGGCGCCGCAGCGCGCGCAGCCCACGGCGGGAGCCGCCCCGCGCACCGTCGCCGAGGAGCTCCTGGCGGAGATCTGGGCCCAGGCCCTGGGGATCGCGCGGCCCGGCGTGCACGACGACTTCTTCGCCCTCGGCGGCCATTCGCTCCTGGCGACGCGGGTGATGACGCGAGTGCGCCACAGCTTCCATGTCGAGCTGCCGCTGCGCGCCCTGTTCGAGGCCCCGACCGTGGCCCAGCTCGCCTTGCGCATCGATGAACAGCGGCGCGGCGGGGCGGCGCTCGCGTTCCCGCCGCTGGTGCCGGTGCCGCGCGACCAGCCGCTGCCGCTGTCGTTCGCCCAGCAGCGCCTCTGGTTCCTCGACCAGCTCGAGCCCGGAAGCCCGCTGTACAACATTCCCGTCGTCCTGCCCCTGCACGGCGAGCTCAACCTGCCGGCCCTCGCCGCCACCCTGAGCGAGATCGTGCGGCGGCACGAGGCGTTGCGCACCACGTTCGCTGTCGCCGCCGGCGCCGGCGAGGCGATCCAGCTGGTCCACCCGCCGGCTCACCTGCCCCTGGCGCGCGTCGACCTCGACGCCCTGCCCGCGGCGGTCCGCGCCGGCGAGGGCCGGCGGCTGGTGGAGGCCGTGGCGAGCAGCCCCTTCGACCTGGCGCGCGGGCCGCTCCTGCGCGTCTGCGTGCTGCGCTCAGGCGCGCGAGAGCACCTGCTGCTCCTGACCCTGCACCACATCGTCGGCGACGGCTGGTCGATGGCGCTGCTCCTGCGCGAGATGACGGCGCTCTACAACGCTTTCTCGCACGCGCTGCCCTCGCCTCTGCCGGAGCTGCCGGTGCAGTACGCCGATTACGCGGCCTGGCAGCGCGCCTGGCTGCGCGACGAGGTGCTCGGCCAGGAGATCGACGGCTGGCGCCGCCGCCTGGCCGGAGCCCCGGCGATCCTCGACCTGCCGATCGACCGGCCGCGCCCGGCCGTGCAGAGCTTCCGCGGCCACTACCTGCAGCTCAGCCTGCCGGCCGGCCTGTCCAGCGCCGTCTCCGCCCTCGGCCGCCAGGCGGGGACGACCTCCTTCATGACCCTGCTCGCCGCCTTCTATCTCCTCCTCGCCCGCTGGTCGGGGCAGGAGGACATCAGCGTCGGCATCCCGGTGGCCGGTCGCACGATGCTCGAGACGGAGGAGCTGATCGGCTTCTTCGTCAACACCCTGATCATCCGGGTCGATCTCGCGGGCGCGCCGCCCTTCACCGAGCTCCTCGAAGGGGTGCGGGAGGCGGTGCTCGAGGCGCACGCCCATCAGGAGGTTCCCCTCGAGAAGCTGGTCGAAGCCCTGGCGCCCGAGCGGAGCCTGGCCTACTCGCCGCTCTTCCAGGTGATGTTCACCATGCAAGCCGCGGCGACGGCCGGGGAGGACGCAAGCCCGGCCGGCCTGCGGCTGGGACCGGCCCAGGGGATCGCCACCCGGACCGCCAAGTTCGACCTCACCCTCGGCCTCGAGGAAAGCCCGCTGGGGCTCCGCGGCGGAATCGAGTACAGCACCGACCTGTTCGACGCCACCACGATGCGACGCCTGGCCGGGCACTTCGCGACCCTGCTCGCCAGCGTGGCCGAGGACCCCGCCCGCCGGCTCCAGGAGCTGCCGATGCTGTCGCCGGCCGAGCGCCACCAGCTCCTCGCCGAATGGAACGACACCGCCTCGGGCTATCCCCGCGGCAGCACCCTCGTGGAGCTCTTCGCCGAGCAGGTCCGCCGCGCTCCCGAGGCCGAGGCGCTGGTCT